>Ga0214544_1010959_pt1 | contig 12934 bp, 9 predicted proteins | sample CNSS3metaG_FD_160074 | JGI IMG/M metagenome (GOLD analysis project Ga0214544, IMG submission 160074) | Root nodule microbial communities from cowpea collected in UCLA plant growth center, Los Angeles, California, USA - CNSS3 | ecosystem: Host-associated > Plants > Roots > Nodule | place: USA...
GAAAATAAAGGAAAAAAAATAGATAATAGGCAATGAATATAATTTATTCAAGGAAAGGAAAAATTATATATCATTCTCTCTAATCCCAAGGAGAAAACGATGAGAATCCTTCTCTTGGAACCTTAAACGAGAAACTAACCTTCTCTCTTAGAGGAAAAACTAATATTCTCTCTTAATTCTTCTCTCAAGCAAATAAAGCAAAAGGGAATAGAAAGGGAAAGACTTTGGGATGATTTCCTAAAGAAACACTGGACTCCTTTTATAACATTAAAAGTAAGCCCCAAAGTAAGTTCCCATCGATGTGGAGTGTTTCCTTAGGAAATCATCCCAAAGTCTCTCTCTTTCTATTCCTTTTTGCTTTATTTGCTTGAGAGAAGTAAGAGAGAATATTAGTTTCTCCTCTAAAACAGAAGGTTAGTTTCTCCTTTAAGGTTCCAAGAGAAGGATTCTCATCGTTTTCTCCTTGGGATTAGAGAGAATGATATATAATTTTTCCTTTCCTTGAATAAATTATATTCATTGCCTATTATCTATTTTTTTTCCTTTATTTTCATTTTTTATTTTAGTTGTGAGTACTTGTGCTAGTACTCTGATATCCAACAGTGGTATCAGAGCTGTTGGTTCGTGTGATTATATTCCGTTGCTATTGTCATTAGAATAGTGCTGTGATAGTGGATAAAGTATGGTAGTGTGAAAGTGCATGTCTAGGAAAATTCTGGCTAGGAAAGACTTGGTACTTAAGCGTGTCCATTAGTGACCCACCTCTCTTTCCTGGGAATTACCTGGTTCACGGTTTGCCTCCATTGTTCCAGTCGACAGTACTATTCATAGTGAGAAGTGCATAAATCGGTTTTAAAGCCATGACAACAAGATACGAGATAAAGAGGTTCAATGGGAAAAATTTCTCATTGTGGAAACTGAAGATGAAGGCAATTTTGAGAAAGGACAACTGTCTAGAAGCAATTGAAGAAAAACCTGCAGGTATTACAGATAAAAAGTGGAAGGAAATAGATAACAATGCTATAGCGAATTTGCACTTAGCATTGGAAGATGCAGTTTTATCCAGCATTGCGGAGAATACAACAAAGGAGATTTGAGATACTCTCTCAAGCAAGCCTGTATGAGGTTAAGTCACTTCACACAAGAATATTCTTGAAAAGAAAACTCTATACTCTTCGAATGAGTGAGTCCACATCGGTGACAGATCACATCAACAATCTAAATACATTGTTTGCCCAACTTTCAACAGTAGATTTCAACATATTGAAAATGAACGTGCAGAGCTTCTACTACAGAGTTTACCTGATTCGTATGATCAGTTAGTCATCAACATTAAAAATTACATACCATTCTCTCTAATCCCAAGGAGAAAACAATGGCAACCCCTCTCTTGGAAATAAGAAAAACTAATACAAAGAGAACCTTAAAAGAGAAACTAACCTTCTCTCTTAGAGGAGAAACTAATATTCTCTCTTAATTCTTCACTCAAGCAAATAAAGCAAAAAGGAATAGAAAGGGAGAGACTTTAGGATGATTTCCTAAGGAAAGGAAACACTGGACTCCTTTTATAACAATAAAAGTAAGCCCCAAAGTAAGTTCCCATCGATGTGGAACTTCTTTTCTCACAATCTCCCACTCATCAAATCTTCACACCATGCTTTATTCTCTACCTTTTTGTTGCTTGTTCTTCTGATAGACTTCAGTAGGATCTAATCCACGTAGACTTCATTGACACATAATTCTGATCCTCCAAAACGCAATGCAACACCTGAGACTCCTTTCCAGGAAGACTTTCGATAGGACCATACTGCACTCGTCTGAGCAGTCTGAGCCGGTTTTAACCATCGGCTCTAATACCACTTGTTAGGATTTACAGAGGGGGTTTCACTAAGGAGATACAAAACCAATAAGACATGAGCACAACCACAAAAGGCATTGACACCACTCTCAACCCAAAACCTTAAGACAATGGATTTATGGGTCTTTATCCTCATATAGTGCTCTACTTTCTCATTTCTAGCCAATGTGGGACTTAGACTCACGTTTAGATTCCTAACAATAATAAGGATGATTGGAAAAGGAGGATGTGGTATCTTTGTACCAACCTATACAATCTAAACCTTGTCAGTCTCTCCCCATCTAGTAATCAAACCGTTCCAGAATGTTTAGCAAACAAAACTCGTGGAAATTAAGAAATTTCAATGTAAAAAATTATTATATAGAGTTTCGCATTTTTCCTTACATTGAGTTGAAGGTGAGTTCAAGTTGCACAAAATTGAAATAAAGTAGTGTACTGTCAAACAGTTTCAGAGAGTACAAGGGCATTGAAATATGTGTGCATACAGATGAATTTGAAAGAAAATATACTGGATTAGTTTAATTGTACATAAATTACAACTAGGCAAGAACACATTCAAATTCATTGGCAAAGAGCTTGAAGAAGTATGATGGAAATTATGTACAAAGGAAAGGTGAAAGAAACAAACGTACTGGATGACTTCTGATTGGCACGGGAGGTCATCAATCTGACGTCTTAGTGCTACAATATTCCTCAATCTAGCAGCAAGTTGCTAACAAAACGGGAAAAGGTATTGGGTTTGTAGTAATTGAAACGATGAAATAAGCAATTTTCAAGTACTATTAAAGAAAGTCTAAGGTTTTAAATAGCAATTTCCAGATGCAATTGCAGCTACATTGTTGCATTTTGGGAATTATCGCAACCATATGGTGACCACAATTTCATCAAACCACATCGGTCCACATGTTCCATAATCTCAGTAATTGCAGAGTAATCACAACAATTCAAAATCATCAAGTCAAACAAGATGAGAATAAAAGGAGTAGGAAGCAAATCCGCTTGTTGAAACTGGTTTACCTTTTTCATCAAATCGACTTTTTCAACTAATTCACTATAAGAATTACGTAGTCCATCAGATAGATTCTTGTTATCACTGTAATTTGTAATTTGCCTCTCTAATTCACTGATATCAGCTTGAAGTTCTGAGTGTTTACAATCACGATAGGACTGAAAGTAATTTTCCTGCTTTTCAAGATCCTGAACCAACAGTGATTGACATTAGCACCACATAACATAATATTATATTTAGGAGCAATTGTAAATTAAAGTTTAGTTAAATTTCCTGCACCAACTGGCAGGTTTTGAAAATTTGAATAATACATAAATTTAAAGAAACAATTCACCTTCAAAGACGTCATTAAAGAAATTAACTTCTGTGCCGCAGAATCAGCACCCTCATTACAGATTCTCTCTTGTAGAGTAGTTAATTGCTTCACAACGTTCATCTTCTGCTGATTCTTCAGGCCAAAAATAAGATGCCCATTAATAGCAAAGCCAAATAAAATTATACAGGGCATAGATGCAAATGCTGCTAAGGATAACAAAATTAGAAATATAAAAAAACGGTTGTCCATTTTCGGTTAACAATTAACAGATTCGGCTGGAGAGGCATAAAACTAACAATCAAAGAAGATTAAAAAGGGGTAGGATGGGGAATTTTGTAATAAAAAAAGGAGCCAGTTTCATATCTAACATCTTATCCATCTCACCAACCAGATCATCCAAGTTGCCACTCAATGCCTTAATCGAAGCCCTGCACTCATCCACTTCAACAGTATTTTCAGCATGAGAAACCTATACGAAAAATCAGCACTGAATTAAACAAGTTATAAACACAAAGCATATTCGGATAAAGGTTGCAACAACTATTTTCAACTTTAAGTTTTTATACGCTACTTATGAATTTCAAAAGCCGATTATTAGAAAATACAGGTGAAGAAAATACCGAGTTCAATTCTGTACACCGATAATCAATCAGAAATCATAGTTAAATATCTTTTAATTGACCAATTAGAAAAAACAATAAACTTAGTATAGTTTGTTCGGATACAGGCTATAAATGGTTTCGAGGGCTTTTCCATTAAAAATATGGAATTTTTGGAAAACCCTCTCGCATCCAAGCACGCTATAGATGACATTATAAGTTTTGTCACCACATATACAATTTAGTAAACAATATGTTACTTTTAAAAACAGTTTAAAAAACCAGAAACAAACCCGTCCTAAATAATAAAAAAAATAGTTGAAAACCCACTTCAAGCTCCCCTTTCATTATTTCAACAAATAGGTGCATCACCGACACATTATCAGAACCAAAACTTCGATCACTGTAAGCAATAGTCCAATACCTCGCCGGCACGGTGTTCTTGATTTTGCGGAAGGTGTGACGTAAGCCACTGAATTACTGGAAAAAGAGCATCGACATCGAGATCTTGGACATGAGAGAGTCGAAGAGGGTGCGGGCATCCAACTAATTCTAAAGATTCCTCGATGCCGAGTGTTTTGTCCTGGTCTCTGCAAGGCGAGTTAGGGGAATTGAGTGCAGAAAAAATCTCAACCGAATTGATTTAAAGAAGGGAGAAAGAGATACTTGCGTTATGGCGGCGATGCACTGAGAGAGACCGGCGGCGACTTTTTCAGACGGTGGCGCATCGGAGTCTGTCGTGTGGACGAAGCCGGCGGCGTAGAGAAGATCTAGAATCTTCTGGACGGTGCTTGAGTTTAAGTCTTTCTCGTCCATGCTCTGGTAGACTGTTTCACTGTTTCTGTTCTTTCTCGCTACACATTTAATCAAAGGCTTAAAAATGCACTATTCTTTCTTTTATGCTTTAAAAATATATTATTCAAATCATTTCAACTTAAAACCTCGAATATTAGATAAATTGATGCATTCATTCTTAGATGTGTACAAATGTTTGTTTACAAAGTTATATAGTTGCTGAGTGATTTGGTATATTATTAGAAAATATTATCGTGTTAGTGGTATGGTTAACCTTTTACTAATATGTTTTGTTGATTTATATTGAATAAAGTTTTAGTTTATTATTTATGATAATAAATCGGAAATAATTTTTGAGCAGAAGTAAGAACCTGAAGGAAAAACAGATAGTACTACTTGATTTTCTTCTCATTTCACAAGTGGGAAAATACATATTTCTTTCATCTTTTACAAACGTAACTTCGTAAATATTTCTAAATTGTTCCGATTCAATTCAAGTCCGACAGCATCACGATTATCATTAGAAATAATTACTACGTTTTGAAGATATTATTTGTTTAAAAATGATATAAAGTTTTATTATAATTCGAATAGGTGAGAATTTATTTTTGGAAAATTATTTTTTAATAAAAATTTGATAATGTTGACGTGGCAGCATCTTATTAGATAAAATAAAAGTTGGATGTGATAAGAGATGAGGAAAGAAAAGTTTGGTGTAGTTTGAGAAGAAGAACTTATCAAAAAATTTCAAAAAAAAATAAAAGCTTTGTCAAACTATATCATGCTTTTATTTTCCATGTTCCTCTACATTCCTTATTACTTCCCTTTTAGTTGACTTTTCTATAACCTAAAGCTTTTCCTTTGTTTAGTGGCATAAGATTTCAATATTTTCTTCCATTCTTATATACATTATATTTTTAGAGACTTGTAAGAAATTAACGATCTAAGTAATTGATAATGAAGAATGCTAATCAGTGTCTTTAAGTACTGGTTAAGGATAATTAATTTATATTGGTTCTTTCATTTTTACATTGAAAGTTAAAATAATTAAATACATTAATTAAGATAGTATAAATACATATAACAAATTTTATAAAGATAAAAATACCTTTGTAAAGTTTTAGATAATAACCTACTGATACAGAAGAATGATTTTGGAATTTTTAAGGTCTCTACTAAAATATTTTTTTTTTCTTTTTTATAAATTCTGTAGATATTTAACACTATTTTTTTATGCTTGTACCGTTAATTTAAACTTTTTTTTATATTTAATTATATTTAATTTTTAACAATATTAAAATATAGTTATTTTATTATTTAATTATTTTTTAACTTTTATCGATGAACGTTAAATAAAATATGAAACACACATATATAACAATTATGGACATTTCTGTTTTTTAAATAAAATAAAACTACATTAATGTTGATTAGGTCAGATTTAATTTAATATTATACTTACCTATGTATTTTTTATAGAATTTAATGCATATTAATGTTCTAAGAACACTAGTTAACAAGATCCATCGATAATTTAGAAAAAAAAAAAGGAACTTATTTTCATGTAAAAAGTTTTATTAATGTAAAAGTCGCTCTTATTATTCTGCATGACATTATAAGGAGATATATATAGCAATCTCATAAATATCTCTTTCAAATACATTCAAACACTTCAAGAGCTTCTAATGCATTTGAAACATAGGAGTCGAAGTATTCTCCATACTTGAATGGACGATAACGTAAGGGATGAATCTGATTATCCACAAACTCTTCGGGCACCTTAATGTTGATATCGTCCTTTGGGTTTGCAAAAAGTCCAAATGAGTATCTCTCTTTCTCTCCTTTCAATACCACTCTGTGTTTCACTGAATGAAGTCTTCCATTGCTCCATGCCTGTTCATTCATGCAACTTCATTATTACAATCATTCAATCAATATATATGCTCAACAAAGAGTTTCAATGCATATATACCTGTAATATATCACCAACAAGGACTACAACGCCATCATGGGGTATCTCCAATTCAATCCATTTGTCTGTTTTCGATAACACCTCAAGTCCTTGAACATCTTTTTGGCATATAATGGTTAAAGTACTGCTGTCGGTGTGAGCTGGAAGAACAGTTTCATGTTCATTATCGCTTTCATCATCAACTCTGTACTTCATCAATCGTGAAAAGCTCGAGCTGTTCATGTTTTCGGCATCTGAAATGTAATGTTGGGGAAGACCATAACCTTCCACTATCATTTTCAAAACAAGGAAACTCAGTTCTACCAACTTTGAGGTCATGGTCTTCAGTGTCTCACTGCAAGTCCATAATTGAAACTTATAATCAAATTCAAGGAATAAAAGGACTAACTAATACTAGTGATCCAAAATAGGTCATAATTCAGAACAAAATCATCAAAACAATAAAGTAGAAGTAAGAGAAGAAATTATAAGTACGAGAAAGGTGGGTTTCCTTGTGGCCACAGGAAGTTGGCGAAGGCTTCAGCGTTATCTGAGAGAAAAGTATCATCGATGCCAAAGCTTTCAGAGAGGGGAATGGGAGAGTTCTTGCCATTGTAGTTCCTATAAGGCTTTGCAGTTACGTATTGCTGTTTCGTTTCTTCAGGCAAATCAAACAAAGCTTTCATGTTATGAAACATGTCTTTGCAAACAGTGTTGGGGATGATCTCATCATCACAGATCAAGAGGAAGCAACCGTGATTCTCACACGCTTCTCTCACCTTCTTGCTCATCTCTTTCCACTCCTCACTCCCTTCTTCTAATCTCATCCCACCCTTGCACAAATCAAAGCATGGAATCGTCATATTCTCACTTCCCATTTTCACTCTATCTATGCCTTCTCTTCTTACACACACTTCTGTTTGCCATATATATAGAGTTTGTCATATACAAAGTATGAGTCCCTATCCATCACTAAAATAAAATAAAATTAAATGCTGCTAAAATTTTACTAGAAAATTAAAAAAAAATTGTTTTTATTTAAATTACCTATAATAAAATTGTTATTTAAAATTGTTTTATAATCATAATAGTAATAATTTTATTGTTTTTATTATCATATAAAAGTAAAATAATTATTATTATTGCAATAATGATGACAATAATTATAATAATAATAATGACTATAATAATAATAATAATGACTATAATGATAATAATAATGACAATAATAATAGTAATGACAATAATAATAAGTATTAAATATGTTTTTGATAATTTGCAGTGAAATTGAAATTAGTCTGTCTTTAAAAGTTTGATATAATTTAATTTTTTAACTTTAGAAGATTTTGAATTTAATATTTTTGTTTAAATTTTGTTAGATTTATTTGGCGTTTAAGATGTGTTTGATGATAACATTAAAGAAAAAATTTATGCAACGTAATAAACAACCTGAATGCTTAACAAATCAGGCTAGAAGTCCATATTTTCAAGGACAATGATATTTTGATCCACTTATAATCCATCACTCCATTCACCCTTTAATTATCTATTTTAATATTTTGTTTAATTTGTTTTAGTGGTGTGATACGATGTGATGATCTAAAAGTGATTATAGATTAAAAGTGAGTCAAAATATCATTATCTTATTTTTAATAATACTTTATTTTTTTTTATCAGCAAAGTTTAATGACACTTTATTGAACATTATAGTTTAAGAACCATATTAAAAGATTTACAAAAATGATGTTGAATGAATTTTCTGCAAAAACGAAATTTATTATTAATATTAGTATTGATTAATTATTGGTGCATATATTTTGGAGTTACGGAAACACTTTAAAATTGGTATCTGAGATAAAAACTTGGAATGCATGACTATAAAGATCTGAAGAAGGAAAGCATTTACCTGTTAGGAAGACTACCAAAACACTTGAAAAGAAACGAGATCCTTATAAGAAAAAAAACCTACAATAACTTTACACACAACCCAAATTTCAAAGCTCTTCATCTATTTTTCGTAGTGTGAGGATTACTAGAGGAACATATTTATTAATATATAAAATTTATTTGTAATTATAAAAATATGTCAGTAAATTAAAATTATTGAATAAGTTACAAATAAAAATATGTCAATAAATATGAATTAATTCTATCAATGGAATTACCACCAAATTTCAAAAGAATTCAACCGTCAATGAGTTTACTAATAGATTTTTAAAAAATTTGATTATTGTCCAAAGTGAGAACTTTATCATAATTTTATCAACATATCTAATAAAAATTTATTGACAAATTTTACTTATACATTTATTAGTAAAAATTATTTTCGTCCATAATTAAAATTTTAAAATTCGTTGATAATCAATTTTAAAATTTATTTTTCAATTTTTTTATGCCAAATTATCTATGAAATTATCATAATCGATTTCATTTAACTTTCACATTATTTTTGAATATCAACTTCTGTTTGTTGATTATTTCATTAAAGATTTCATTTCCATTATTCACCAAACGGATAAACTCTAATCTAGTTAATAGTTTTACAATTCAATTAAAAAAAATCCAATTTCTCATCAAAGTATATGGAAAAAAACTTATGAAACTCATAAATCGAAAAGTATAAAAAAATAAAATTGGACAAAAAAAAAAAATTTCTAATCCTAATACAAATTCAACAAATAGAATAAAAATAACAATAACACAAATAGAAATATAAAACATATTGACAAAAAATGAGATAAAAAGATCGATAAACATAAAAAACATGATGTTCTAGAATCAAATATGCCAAAATTCTTAAAAGAATAACTATAGAATAGATGAAAACAATGTGAGACAAGAAGTAAAATCAGTATATATATATATATATGAGAAGTTACAAATAAAAAAAAATACAATCAAAATTCATTATATAAGAAAATAAATAACTAATTATATTTTTTCTTAACCAAATTATAATTTATTGAAAAAAAAGTTATAACTTATTAAATATTACTTTTAATATTAATAATAATTTAATTAAATTTTACTCTCAAACATAAAATTATAATTAATTTAATAGGGATATTAGTACTAAAAAGATTTTTTTTAGGTCTTTTTTTCTTAAACATAATTTTAATTTTACAATCACTTTAATAGAGATATATTAGTATTAAAAAAATTGGAAATCTTATTCTCTTACAAGTAATTTTATAATTAATTTAATAAAAGAATGTGACTAATTTTGTTGTTGTTAAATATTATTACTTTAATATAGGTGACGATTTTGTTTAGAAATATTTTTATAATTAATTTAATATAAAAATATTATTAATAAAAAAATTTAAATATATATATTTTACCTGTTTTATCCTTCAACTGTAAAATATAATGTCAATTTTAATCAAATTTATGTGTGAAAATGAATACAGAAGATGGGCGAGTTATATAACATGCAACATTTGTTCCCATTAACTACTTACCTGTCATATTCTGCACCACAACTTTACAAAAATATCAATACAATTTTTTTTTTTTCCACACTTTTACATGTATAAAAATGTCCTTAACTTAACTATAAATACGTATACAGATATGGACCAATAACATAACATGCAAAATTTGTTCCCATTCATCCATATCTCTCCAATAAATAATATAACATGCAACATATTTGCTTAATAATAATTAACACACCTTTAAATTTCCGTTATTAATTTTAATATTTTAAAAATATAATGACATTTTTTTAAATTATTGTTTTACACATTATTTTATATTATTTGGATTTCAAGAAAGTGACAATATAAAAAGTTATTAAATAACAAATTTATAAATGAAAATAATTAGTCATTATATTAAATAATTAATTTATAAATCATAGTGTAAATTATTTTTTAAAATTAATTATCAAAATTTTAACTATTTATTGTAACATTTCAATTTTAGCATTTTGAAACTAATAAAATAAGATGTTTCATCATAGTATTCAAAATAGATATTTTCGTGTAAAAATATATCAATGCAATCTCATAAGAGTTTAGCTTTAATAAAACATTGATTTATTTGAGTGTAAAATGGGAGTATTGAAGACAACATATGAATCCCCAATTTTTAATCGTGATATTAAAATACTGACCAAATTATCTAGAATCCAAGGATTAAACTCTTTCTATCAATTTTCACACAATACATGTTTATGAAAAAACTTCAAAGAGACTCATAAATCAAAATCAAACTCATCTTATTGAAAGTGATCTTATTGAAAAAGAGGTATAATTATTCCATATGAGTGATCACTCATGCCTCCATTCACACATAGATTGCTTTCAAATACCAGCAAACACATCAACCGCATCTGGTGTGATATTTGAAGTACAATAGCTCATAAACTTTCCATAATCGAACGCACGATAACGAAGAGGATAAAGTTTGTCATCTACCAACTCACGAGGCTCAATCATCACCTCACTGTTCGGTGCTGTAAAAACTCCAAACGAGTACCTATCTCCACTCATCTCCACTTTATGCGTCGGTGAATGAAGCCTCCCATTGCTCCATGCCTAGTTCATTCACGTAACAAAAGTCAAGAACAATTCAATTCATTATAACAATTAATCATCAAAAGAATAAAATTTTCTCTTTACCTTCAGTGCATCACCAATTATAACCACAAACCCATCTTGGGGTATATTTACTTCAATCCATTTCCCAGTTTTGGATAGCACCTGCAGAGCTTGGACTCCATTGTCGCACAGAATGGTCAAGCTATTTCTGTCAGTGTGAGCGAACCTTTTAGCCTTTTCATCGCCACCGTTTCCAGAAACTATGTACTTGTTGAAACGTACATAGGTACCACACTTCATGCTTTCAAGATCAACGGAATGCTGGGGGCCATAACCCTCCATAATCATTTTCAACAAGTATGAGTTTATTTCTGACATCTTTAAGCTCATACCCTTCAATGCCTCACTGCATAAAAAGGATAGTGTCAAATATGATGTCAAAATATCAGTATCCTTAAAAAACATGTTTTTATTCATATTTATGAAGGCAAGTAAAATAACGAAATAATAAAGTATACCAGAAAGATGGATTCCCTTGAGGCCACATGATGTTGGTGAAGTTGTCAATCGTAACCTGATTGATCCCAAAAGTTTGATAGCTAAGATTCCCTAAGGTCATGTTTGTGTAAGAATTGAAAGGCGTTGAATGTTTGTGTTTCTGCTTTGTTTCTTCTGGTAATTCAAACAATGGTTTCAGATCTTTAAATATGAATTCACGAACACCCTTAATACTCATATCATCATACTTCAAGATGAAGCAGCCATAACTCTCACATGCTTCTCTCACTTTCATGCTCATCTCTTTCCACTCTTCACTCCCTGCTTCTAGTGTCATTCCTCCCTTGCCAAAATCTAAACATGGCAGCACCAAAATCTCACTCTCACTTCCCATTTTTCCTTTTCTCTCTTTCTCTTTCTCTTTCTCCCTCTTGCTGTATATTTTCTCTCTGTTAGGTAAGGATCTAGTTAGTGATGATAGAGTTAATATAGTGTAAAATTTAGTGTAATTAATAAACTAATTAAAAACTCACGGGGCTGTGTTCAGATGTAGAAAAACCTAACACCAATAGCATATCACACACTTCCCCAGATGCTGTCAGTTTTTTCAACAAGTGTATGTATACAAATGAATGCAGAAGATGGGCCACTAATATAACATGCAGCTTTTGTCAGCATTAGTAATCCTGAAAACAGGTTTTAATGAGTTCGATTCTTAATACATATATAAATATGTATACAGAGATAGACCAATAACATAACATGCACCATATATGATCTTTCACTTTCAGAACTAAATTAATAACTTATAATTAAACATCGTTAATATAAAAACTTTTACATTATCAGGATCAGGAATCATCATATATGATAATTTATATAAAGATTGTAAGAGAACCTCAAGCTAGCTATAAATTAGTTCTAACTAAAGTTATGTAATAAAATAAAGTTATGTAGTGCTTGCAAGTTAACTCAGTAGTGTAGTGTAAAATTCTAAGTTATACTTGATTAATTGAGAAACTAAATGATAATTTAATAATATGAAAATTCTAACTATGCTTAGTCATTTGATAAGTCTAAATATTAGCTTAGCAATGTAAAAAAATTACTTATGTTTTTGGAGTGAATGTCTTAATAGATAATAGATGGAGACGAATTTAACGAAAAGAAGAGAAAGTAAACACTGTAAATGGCGTGAACATTGCATATCAACTCCATACCTGTACAACTTTGGGCGTTGAATGAGCTTGACGAATGTAAAACACTGTAATGGGTATCTAAGAACAAAGCTTGCAAATTCTAGTTTTATTATGCTTCGTGTATAAAGAATTGAGGAAGAAAAACATTCAGTATATATATATATA
>Ga0214544_1010960_pt1 | contig 12932 bp, 9 predicted proteins | sample CNSS3metaG_FD_160074 | JGI IMG/M metagenome (GOLD analysis project Ga0214544, IMG submission 160074) | Root nodule microbial communities from cowpea collected in UCLA plant growth center, Los Angeles, California, USA - CNSS3 | ecosystem: Host-associated > Plants > Roots > Nodule | place: USA...
GAGAGCACGGTTTCGCTTTTTGAAAAAAAAAAAAAAAAAGAAACCGGCACGGTGGAGGACGACTTCACCTTTAATGTCGTCCTCCATCACGACGACTTGACCCTATTTTGCAAAAAAAAATTCAACGGACCCATTTTTACAAATTTGAAATTAAAACGACCCCTAAATACAAAAAAGCCAGTTAAACCCCTATAACCTTGTAAAAGAGTGTAAAAAGATTGTGGCAGCTAACGAATTTAAAGTAGACCAAGAATTACAAATATGGTCTTTTAGGTTAATAGAAAATTACATTTCCTCTTAAACAAATTTTGAATTTCAATGTTAGGTTCGGACTAAAAAAATATACCTTATTAGTAATTAGTTTGTGACAAAAAATGTTAGTCATTGTAATGACTAATTTAGATACCAATTACAAAGTAAAAAATATTAGTTACTGGAATAATTACTATTATGAATAAAAAATTATAATTGGTTTCTAAATTTAACGACTAATTATAAATTTTTATTTATGATAACGACTATATTAGTAACCAATAATTTTTTATTTTATAAATTTATATTTACATTAGTCATTATAGTGACTGATAACTTTTAGTCATTAAAATCGATTATTAATGAGATATTTTTGTGTAGTGTGATATAGATTGAAAATTAGATTTTGTTTCATTAAACATTACAATAATACATTGTTTTTCACCCTCTATGTACATTTTTTATTTACACATCCTTGAAAACCATTTTAAATTGTTTATAAATTTCCTCAAAATAAAACTATGAAACACGTTCTCAATCTAATGCAGAAGATTTGAATATCTTGCCTAATAGTTTGTTAACAGAATTAGTAATCCTTGCAACCAAATATATGTTTTAAAGGTTCAAAGATACTTATGATCATAAAATAAATTAAAAACAAACTTAAGATTTGAAACAAAATTTAATGAAAGTATAAGCATGTTAAGGCTTTTTAGTGATAAGAGAAAGATACACTAAAAGTATTAATGATGAGAAAAGATTATGAGAATTTTAAAAATAATTTGATTTAGATAATGGAGATTAATTTTTTATTAAAAAAATTAAAGATAAAACCATTCGAAAATATAAATCTTTTAAATTTTATAGATATATTGATACCAAATTAAATAAATACTCATCCTTTTCATGTAATTTCTAAGATAAAATACAAATACATGAATAAATGACAAATGTTAAAAGTGCAGGATAGCACAATAGTGTGAAATGTATGCACCGTTTGTTTAAATTATAAATTTTATATTTATTTTATATTTGTGTTCAGAATGTTTACACGCACAACATATAAGTGCGTAAATAAAATTATTCATTTTTCAAATATTTAAAAAAATTAAATATGGTTAAAAGTGCAGGATAGCACAATAGTGTGAAATGTATGCACCGTTTGTTTAAATTATAAATTTTATATTTGTGTTCAGAATGTTTACACGCACAACATATAAGTGCGTAAATAAAATTATTCATTTATCAAATATTTAAAAATATTAAATATAATTAAAAAGGTTAAAATATCTATTTGGTTTTAATTTTCGTCAAGTTTTGTTAAATAAGTCATAATTTTGTTTTTGTGTTCAAATATGTCCCAATTTTCGTTAATTTTGTTCAATTGGGCCTTTTTTGCTAACACTATTTAAATCATTAACGACTATGAACAGTGATGGTCACATATCACTTCGTGATTTTTTTATTTTTTTTAAATTTTAATTTAATTTTTTTAATTTTTTTTAATTTTTTTTCAATTTTTTATATTTTTTTTAAAAGTTTCACATTTCAACCTAATAACGTGCCACGTGTCAAAGTCAATGTTCTATATTCAATTTGGTCTCTATATTTGTTATTTTTGTTCAATTTAGTTCTAATGTTTGTTAACATGAACCAATTTTGTTCCTCTCCAAATTGAAACCAAATTTAATTTTTATATTAAAATTCACATTTTTTTTATTAAATATTTTATATAGTATATTAAAATTCATATCATTATAACTTTGATATAAAATTGAATTTTGTCATATCTTCAATATGTACAAAATTTGTCAATTTTAAACAAGATTGAGACTAAATTGAACAAAAATAACAAATATAGGACCAAATTGAATATAGAACATTGACTTTAACAGGTGATACTGCTAGGTTGACACGTGTCACACTGTGGATTGACACGTGGATATTTAAAAAACATTAAGAAAATTTAAAAAAATTAAAAAATTGATGGACATTTTCTTAACGACCATCTAATAATAATTCAATTCTTTTAATCTTATATACTGTTATAATCGCATAGTTAATTATCAGATTTGTCTCTTTTAACTTATCAGATTTGTGTCTTTTTTGGCACTGGTAGACTATAAAATATAACACTAATGTAACGATAATAACAAAAAGTTAAAAGTTTCTAAAATATTTTTTTTTATCAGTAAAAATTACTAAAATATAGTTAATTTAACAAAAACTTTTTGTATTTATCAAAATAACATAAGTCTCAAATAAAGCACGAATTTGATTATTTCACCTACCAAACAAACATGCTGATAATGAACTCTATATTATAAATTTAACTTTTAATTTTTAGTAAATATTTTAATGTAGGAATTCTTATTAAAAAATATGTAGTCGCATGCCTTTTCTTTTTGTGACAGTTCCCATTAAGCTTTTAGATTCAATCAAAAATCAATTTGTTTTCCTTTTCAAGTTATTAAAACTGATAATATTTTGTTTCCTTAATCATTTTAACTAACATAATTTCTTCGATAAAGATTTAAACGTATGTTATATTTATTGATATTATTATCCTAATTAATATTTATATATATTTTCTATATGTATATATTTATAGAGATATAATATATATTTATACTATTATATAAATCTATTTTTACCCTTTAAATAGCTGTTTTTTTTAAATTAAAATAATCATTTTACAAATTTTACCTTTTAATTATTTTTTTTAAAATTGGTATTTTTTAGTTGACCTTAACTATTTTTTAAATTAAAATAACTATTTATAATAAAACTATAAAAATTATTTATATTTACTTTATAATAATAATAATAATAATAATAATAATAATAATATTACATAATAATTCTTAGAGAATTAAGTATCGAAATATTTGAATGGTTTTTTCTACAAATACTTTTAGAAGAAAAAAATTTATAATAAAAACAAACTTTTTAATAAATTAAAGTTCGGTTATACATAAGTTAAAAAGAAAAGTTATATAAAACAGTTTTTTACAAATTAACTTATGCATTGGTTAATTTTAGTTTATGAAGAAAATAATTTTATGTTTTAAAATATTTAAAAATTTGTTCAAATATATTTCTAATAATATTTTAAAATTCAAATTGATGCTCCCTAATATAATGTGAAAGTAAATTTGGACGTTTGCTATGTGAATATAAAGACAGTCTTCAGTAAGGCTTTTGGCACTAAAAAAATCAATTTGGGAATCTTAATATCGTTTTCAATATCAATTATGGATTATCCAGTGATGTAGATCTCTCTTCTATTTAGGCTTTTGGATTCAACTTATTGATCACATTAATCACTTGTTATAGGATAAGTTCATTTTTCATTTTTTATTTTATTTTTTATGATAACTATTAGAAAGCTTTGATCATTAGGCTTTTCAAATTACTATATATTTTATACAAGATGGCGAATATATTCTAGGAGTTATCCTAAATACTCTTAAATCCCAAGATGCTGATATTAATTTAACCATGTATTCTCAGGCCATGATAATTAGTAACGCTGCTTATATATATATATATATATATACCAAATTTTACAATATGTAAGAGAGAAAATATTAGTAAAATAAAGGTATCATATTAAAATAAAGAGATCATTATTAAAAAAAATATAATAATTGAAATTCACCTATGAAAATAAGTTAGAAGATGACAATTTTGTAATTATGAATTTTATTATATATATTTTTTTCACATTTTCTATCATCCAAATTTCTTCATGATCCATATTTTGAATCTAAAATATCTTTCCATAATCTCTTCTCTTCATTACACAGTCTCCACTTTCACTTGTCCAGAAGGACCACATTAAATCGTTTTAAGTTTTTAATGTCAAGACCCTCTTCTTCCTTTGATTTACATAAGGTTTCCCATTTAAACCATGCTATTTTTCTCTTGACTACATCCTAACCCCATAAAAATTTTCTTTATATTCTCATGATTTGTTCACTAATCCATGTTGAAATTTTAAAGAAATACATAAATAAATAGGTACAACTATAAAGACAGATCTAACTAGACACACTCAACTCGTGAAAGACATAAATTTTCCTTTCCACTAAGATAAGTTTTGCTTAACCTTATTCTCAATTAGGTCCCAAAATTGTTTTTGTCTTGGGTTGCCTCCTATATTTATGCCTAGGTATTTGAGTGAAACCTTCATCAAACCACAATTCAGAATAATAGTGCTTCTTTTTAACTCATCTTCTGTTATTCCTACTCCCCATACCCTACTTTTATGTAAATTCACCCTTAGACCTGATGCAAGTTCAAAGCACCTTAAAATATTTTTAATGGTCACAATGTTCTTGACACTTATTTTACAGAGGAACAATGTGTCATTACGAATTGCAGCATATTCACTTTTACCGTTTATGTCCCTACCCACATTCCTGTAGCACTTGCTTCTTATTAGCTTGTCTAATAATACTTGTCAGTCTTTTTCCACTATTAAAATCAAGAAAGGTGTTAAAGATCACCTTGTCTAATAAATATGTGTAAGATTGTATTTAAAACATTTGAATCTATCACATTGGATTTTGTCTTAATCAAACACTAACTTAATCTATCTTTGACAAGTAATTGTAACAAGTAATCGATCGTCTGATATAAACCTAGTGGTGAAAGAGAAAAAAAAAAAACCTGAACAGAGAGAAGACGTGATCCCATGAACATAAAGCATTGATAATGTATACTTGACCCTACCAATTGTTTTAACTATGTTTAGTATTTATTTGATTAATTTTTAATTTATTTTAATTTGTTATGTATCGTAAATGTGTGAGGATAAAATATATTAATAAATATATCATATGTTTAATATTTTATCGAAGAAATTTTTATGTTATCTGAAACTATTATGAAAACAAAATATTATCCGCTTGAATAACTAAAAAGGGAAAACAAATTGATTTGATTGATTCTAAAAGCTCAATGGACACTGTCATAAAAGGAAAAAGGCAAGTGACTACATAATACTTTATTAAGACTTCCATTAAAAAAAATGGAAACTTAAATTTATTGAGCTTGATGGTAAGATAAATGAGCTAGTTAGGCCTCTATTTTATTAGCTTATAAATTATTTTGATAAATTTAAATATATTTAATAAAGTACCATAAAAATGATTTATTTTAATAACTTTTATCTGTTAACTTTTTTCATTTTTGTATTGTTATCACTATTGAATAAATATAACCCATATCAGTCTTAGTATTTCATTTGACTATCAAATAATTATTTTAATAATTAATTCAATTTTAGTATTTAATTATTATTTTAACATTATATGTTGAATAATTAATGTTTCATTATGTTATATTATGTGAAAACTATACAATCAAAATTGTAAGTAAAAGATTTAATGTAACACTAATTCAATTAGAAAAATTAAAATATTTCAAATTTTAAAAATGTATAAAATTAAAGATGATTAATACATGTTAATTTTAAATAATTTAAATAAAATTACATACAAAAATACTGTAGTATATATACTAGTAAAAAATAATAAAATTATTATTATTATTTTTATTATAAAATTAAGTATAAGTAATTTTATAATTTTATTATATTTAGTTTTTATTTTTTGTAGATAATTTTTTAACTAAAAAATAATTAAGTTTGAAAAGATGTTAAAAATTACAAAAAAAAAAACAATTAAATTTTAAATAACTGATCATTAAAATATAATATTGATAAAATAATTATTTTAATTTAAAAATTATTTAAAGGATAAAATTGAAAAAACAATTCTTTTATATATAGAATATTGAAGATATAGATACATGTTTAAAAAGTCAATAAAAACACTAAAAATTTTAATATTATTTTAGAATTGTACTTACTAATGATATATTTTTATGTAAAAAACGCAAATTTTATTTATATAAGAAAATTTATATAGTTCTATGTCAGTTTATATTCTAAAACTAGTTTATCCCGCAATTCTATCAAACATTTTTAAATACAACTAAGAGATTCCAAAGGAAAATGTATTGACCTCCTAATCAGATAACCTATTATTCTATATGTGACAAGTTATAGTAATAATGAAAAAGAGAATTAAAATGCAAAGTCCTTTAATTGTTCTTTAAACATACTTGCAATAAATAAAGTGAAGCAAGTTGAATTCCACCTACCATGCCACTTCATTCTTAATTATATCCCAATTCATTATTTTATTTCTTCATTTGGTTTTAGATTAATTATTTTGACCAATTCTCATGATTCATTATAAGAGAACTCAACCCAATATCAAGAATTTGTTTTGTTTATATATATTTAAGAACAGTTATGAACCATGATCTAACAAGTGGTTTAAAACATGAATGAACTAAAGTGGTTCACTATTCTTTTATATATCGACATTTATTCATGAAGCCATTACCAAGACAACAAAAAATTAAAATGTAGAACCAAAACCCTTTTAAATGTTTTCTCTTTCTTTGCATGGTGTGAATGGTTCCTGCATAATTTAAATGCTCAATAATATATAACAAAACCTTTTCCTCTTTTGATAGAAAGACAAGAATCGGTCATATATTGCAAATTTTTTGGCACCAAAATAGCAGTCCTCTATAAATTGTTTTGAGAAAGAAGAATTTGAAGAAGAAAAAACTTCCTTGACAAAATTGTTAATTTTGGAAATTAACTTTTCAAAACATAATCTGTTCAAGAGGAAAATAAAATACACAATCACCATCACTAAATTTACTTCATATGAGTCAAACTTTAAGGAGAGAAAAGATAATAAAGGAAAATAGAGGAAGAGGAAGAAGAAGAACTCATATATAATTAGCCATTCCAAACACATGTACTTGTTCTTTACTACACATGAGGAAAATTCTTTCACATGTTTTGGTTGATTCATGCAAACACCAATACCAAGTATAAGAAAATATAAGAAAAAAAGGGAAAAAATTGAGGAGAGAAGAAGAAAGCTATATGGTCCCAATCTAATTCATAGAGAAAGCCAAGCCAAACAATTACAAGAAAGGAAAAAAAAAAAAAAACAACAAAAAATATTCACATAGTATTTGAGTTGCTACATCAAAATTGCATATCTCATGCTGTCATTTACCATAAGATGATTCATTTCAGAAATCTGCACAAATTCACCAGAAACCCAAACCCCATCTGATCCATTTGCTTCAGGATGAGACACACATGAGAGAATTGAAACGGGAGCATGAAGAATGCCATATATAACAGAGATTCCACTCCAACTATGCTCTCTTCTTCCACCGTTTGTACCACCCTCAAACATGTTCTCATCAGCCACTCTTGATGAACTCTTCTTTGTGTTCTGCAGTTTTCTTGTCACCACACTCAGAAAACGCCACATACTTAGTTTCTCACTTTCTCTGCTACAAGAAGGAACCAATAAACAGACCTAAAAATCCAAGCTTGTGTTTGTGTTGTTGGATGAAGAGGGAATTGAAGGAAGCAAGGGTTTTGATATAATGGTAATTTTGGTGGTGGTGTTGGTAGTGCTTGTGGTTATCACAAAAGGTTTATGGGTTCCTTTTGGTTTTAAAGAAGCCAACTATCACTACCATTTTCATTTCCCATTATAATGAAAAGTGGACCCTATCAAACCCAACTTGCCGACAAAGCTGCCTAACTGTACAAAAAAGTGTGATCTTTACTTTTGAATTTGGTTTTACTTTTGTTTGAGTCATACTTGTACATTTGTTACCCAGTAAGCGATGGTTTTTTCACAAACACATGGAGGACGGAATTTAAGGTATTGCTTTACGTGGTAATACCAAGTTGAAGGAAGGGTGCAGGAAGCTAAAGACAAAACTTATTATGGCCAATCATTGGATCAGTAAAATCATCAGAGAATCATCACAGCCGTTTGATGAATCATACACATTGCATCAAAAGTGAAATTAATCACTTTGGATTCTTTTGTTCTTCTTTTTTTGTTAACCTATGGTTGTGGACTGGTTGGTTATTCTTCTTTTTTACTTTTCTAAATTTGTTTATACTTGTGGTGTAGGTGTAGGATCGCCATTAATTGTCAAGTCTGAATTTCATATTTGATTCTTCTAAACTCATAGATTTTGAAGTAGTAATTAATCTCTAAATAAATAATTATTTGATCCATTGATTAAGTTTTTTTAATAGAGTAATAAAAAGTGTTGGTTGAGATGAAAGTTAAAGTTGATAAGAATTAAGATTAGCGGTATATGATAATTAAAAAAATATAAATGATTCTTTTAAAAGATAAAAATATGGATTACATAGAAGGTTTGTGGTATAATAATGGTGTATGATATAAAGTTTATAGGTTCCTGCAAATCGTGTGGGAGAATCAATACCTGTACCAAAATGCGATAGAGACATATGTGGTGTTATATGAAGTAGTACTATTGCTCCACTATATACAACCCCAAACCATCTAATTCTCCAAAACAAAAATGCATACAAATTACCAAAATATTGAATGCGACAAAATACTCATGGAGGACAAAAATAAATACCTTAGTATTTCAACTTAAATGCATTTACTAACCAACAAGTCTTTCACAAAATTCATATTGCACTCAATTTTTCTATTCAAATCTCAACCCGTCTCTTAAAGGATGACCCGGTGGATTGCCGGCCTCTCCTAAAACTTTTTTTTTTCAATTTTTAATTATATATATTAAAAGTATATTTAAATATATAAATGATTTTCAAACTTTTAATTATTTAATTAATATGTATTATACTTAGACGATCATGGGTAGCTATCCAGTCTAAACCGTCTACGTCTAGTTGAATTGTAAAAAGATGGTTAACTAAACAAGATAACACACATGGTGGTTCGGGCCGCCTACTCTAGAGAAGAATAGCGCCTAAGGAAGAACAGTTAATCCCAAACTTAGAAAAATGCAGTGAGGCCTCCAGTGTCGACTCACTAACATAGGGCTTGGGCTTGGCCCAGGCCCATTTAGAACCTGAACATTGGCCCAACGTGATGAGGAGGGTTCATCCCATAAAAAAGAAAAAACATAATTAATGCCTCTATAAATGCACATGGACCCCAACAATACTCTTTCATTAATTCACTAATATGAGATTTGACTTTTGAGAGTCTTTGCTGACTTGATCGTTGGAGTCCTTTCTGCAAGTAACCCTTAAGCATCCAAACTGCCAACATTAGGAGAAGGCACATCCAAGCCAAGGAGTAACCAGTTCGAGAAGTCAGTGATTGGGGTAAGATGTGATTTGTGTTCTCTAATATTCTGTTATTGTTTCTGCAGGAACATAATCTATCTAATTAAATAAATTAAAATAATTATCACATTGCTATATTAAATGATTTTTTTTATAATTAATCATTGAAATTCAAATTATAAATGTTAATGATATAAATTATAATACTAAAATAGGTCATCATACGTCCACCCCACCTTAACAGTTAGGTGGATGAAAATTTAACGCAACCAGTCAAATTTTGACTAGTCAATTATGTCAATCCTAAGAAAATATAATTGAAAAAGAAATTTCACTAATGTTTGTTACCTTTGTTTGTAATTAGATTTATTAATGAAAATTAATTACCAAAAAAACATAAATACTTAATATTATTAATTTTGTTAATATATATATATATATATATATATATATATATATATATAATGTATGTATGTATATATATATTTTTTGTCTTGAAAAATACAAATTTAATAAATAGTTTATAGTTTAAATTATTCATTAAAATTGTACTTCATCCCTGCTTCAAAGTATGTACCAATTTCGTCCTTATAAAAGAATGTAAAATATCCTCAGTACCAAACGACGATGTTAAAGTTTTCCTCTCCTTCCTACAACTCTATCTTTGTCGTAACTATAACTCTTTCTCTCTCTCTCTCTCTCTTCACTTTGACTCTCTTTCTAATGTTACTGATGTTGGTGGGAGAATTTGTAGTTGGAGAAGAGGTATGACAGGGTTTTGATGAGGTGGCATTAGTAGCGACAATTGTAGAAATTAGGGAGGAAAAGCAGTGAGCATGCGTGGAGAAAGGAGAGACAAGAGCATGTGGCGACTGAGACACGAAAAGTAGTAGCAAAGAGGTTGATAGAATGAATTGGAATGGACGGGAAAAGGAAGACATGAATGAGGAGACAATAGAATAATGAACTAAAGAGATTTTATTTCAGTTCATATGAAATTTGGATTTAGGAGAAGATTGACTTGTATGATTGACCTTTATAACCATTGTTAGGATTACTCCCACAACCATTAGAAAGGGAGTCTAATTGAGGAGAGAAAGAGAGTTACATAAGAGAGAAAAAGACTCTAATCTCATTTAGTTTTAGAAACAAAAAACATATTTAACCATATATATATATATATATATATATATATATATATATATATATATATATATATATATATTTATATGTACTATTAAACTTTTTCTACTTTGTCAATATTTGACCATTGTAGCATGCTAAGAAAGACGTAGGAGAAAAAATTACACATGCTGAAATATTTATTACAACTCATCAACGTTGAGAAGGCTAGAAAGAAAAAGAAATAGACGAAGAAACAAATAATGCTATTGTAATTTTATAATTATTTATAAGTACATATAAATCTATCTTTTTAATCATTGACATTGATTTGGTTTTATTATATTAAGCTTCAAGGTTCCACTCAGAACTCAAGTGAATATGCAGAACAAGCATTTGAATCACTGTTTGGAAAAGAAAAGTCTGAGAGAGTACGTTGATATGGAAAGACTATGACACCATCAACATTTAAGAAAAATGAAGAAATTGATGCTATCAAGAAAGAATATGAAAATAAAATGACTCACATGACACATGAAATTCAAGGTCTAAAGGCAATGGTAACATTTGAAGTAAAGCAACAAAATCCAGAGATTTAGTACGAGGACCTAAATAATATGATGATGGCATGCATTTTAGGTAAAGAAAGTAGTGCAATAGGGCCATATTCTTCTGTATCAACCCATGATCCTTTCAATGAGTATATGTGATTAAAATTTTTCTAGTGGATTTCCAAATATATGTAGCTAAAAAGTGGTGTTTATTAGTGTTTAGATTTTAAAAAGATATTCAATAATAGGAGAACATGGTTTATTCAGATATTGTGATTTTTAGTTGTTTTAGTAACTTGATATTGAGGCATCTTTGTTGTTCTTATATATAAATATATAACATGCTGAGAAAATTTAACATTATGTTTTAATATTGTTTGCAGCTTTAAGAGTATAAAGATGATGAAGACAATGAAGACAATCTTTTAGATCAATGAAGTTACAATCATGTAGTAAAGAAATACTTCTATATATGTAGGTTTTTGACGTTTAAGTTATAACTTTGATAACTTGATCCTTAATTAGTAATGACTTCATTACAATTATTTTAGTCATGTACTTGAATTCTTATACCCCTCAAATATATGTTTTAATTATGTATATTTTGTCTATGATAATTTAAGTGATGTTTCCACTTAATGTGTGAGTTCTTGTTGTCTAATATTATGATTTGAAGATATATATTACAAATATCCATCTTTTTAGCAATTTATAAAAATTTTAAAATAATTATTTTACATAAAACAATAGTTTAATAAATATGACCTAAACCCAAAGACAATACATATATTAGTGTGGTCTAAAACATAATACAACAAATTAATAAATATGATACAAAATAGGTTAAAATTGTGGTGGTTCCTAAAATTTTATTTCACAATTTTAAAAATGTAATCAAATAAAAAATCGTGACTTATTACCTATGATTATGTCAACCTGGAAAAAAAAACTACAACTTAAATATTAGACCATAGTTTTCATATTTTAGACTACCGTTTTATGTTATAGCTTAATGTCATTTTTGTTGTAATTATATATATATATATATATATATATATATATATATATATATATATATATATATATATAAAAAAATATATTTACATCTTTTTTTTTCTCCACACTTAACTCCCTGACGTGGCATGCACAGGTGGAATTTATTTTTGAAATTAAAAATAATTTTTTTGAAGCATTTTACAGAAGTGGCTTGTAGCGGAGGAGTTTAAGCGTTTCTATTTTCTCCTTCTCCCGCGCACTCCGTCTTACCCATACTCTCTTGTCTCTGAACAGTCGCCGCACGAAAACTGTCTTCTCATCGGCAGGGTGTGCATTGTAGATGGCAAAGGGTTTATTGGTCAAAAATTTTAACATTCTTTCCTTTCTCCCCCGTGCTCACTGGTATGAGTTCTGACTTCACCCCCTTTTGTGGTCGCAGTTGTAGGTTCTATTTTCACCGGCAAGGGCAGCGGTTTCTGGAGGGGTTATTCTGGCGAAGAAAGATAACAGAATCTGTGTGGCGGCTAAACCTTGAAAGGGTTAGGGTTTGTGGACAAGGAGGGTGTTTGATGTAGAGGACTTCAACCGTGTATGGAGACCTGAGTAGTAATTTGTTGAATTGTTTATTAATGGCAGTCCTGAACCTCTTGCCTAAACTTTTGTTCTCATTGCAATAATAAATCTATTAAACCACAAAATGTGTGCTTTTTTAGACTGCAAAGAAATTAAAGCTTATGAATACATGAATCAACAACACTGAGCATAAGTCTACAATATAGATTAGTATCATCTTAAGAACATTTTGCACAGTT
>Ga0214544_1010961_pt1 | contig 12930 bp, 6 predicted proteins | sample CNSS3metaG_FD_160074 | JGI IMG/M metagenome (GOLD analysis project Ga0214544, IMG submission 160074) | Root nodule microbial communities from cowpea collected in UCLA plant growth center, Los Angeles, California, USA - CNSS3 | ecosystem: Host-associated > Plants > Roots > Nodule | place: USA...
TTTAATAAATATAATTTTAGTTTATATATAAACTTAATAACATTACAATATTATCATCTACTAATATTATAATTTTAGTTTATATATTAACTTAATAACATTTTAGTTTAAAAAATGCATACACATATTCTACATGATGAAAATAACCAATAAATAAAAATATTAAAAAACTAACCAATGTGTGTTTTAGAAATAATTTGAGAGACTATCGAAAGAAATCGCACAAAGGAAATCAAATGTATAATTAAGGTATGATAAGATGAAAAATACCTTAGAGAACTAAGGAATTTTTTCAAATATCAACATATATACTCAATAGTTGAAAAATAACGAAAATTATTTTAATGAAACAAAAGAGTTCTTCAAATTAAACAAAAATTAATAATAGTAAGTAAAGAATTTTTTTATATTACCTTAAATTGAGAGTATAAACATTCTTATGTGAAAGGAAAATATATAATAAATAAAAATATTAAAAAATAATAGAAATATTCAAATGTAAGGCATAAAAAAGTTTTAATTAACATACATCATTTTAGCATAATTACATAAAGGTTATGATAAAATAAAAAATATATTGGAGATGCGAATGAGTTTCATGACAAACCAAATAATTAAAAGAAATAAAATATATATATATATATAGAGAGAGATACTTAATTAATTATGAATATTTTAATAATTTTAAAAGAGACGGAGATATGGCGGGGACGGGTATTATGGTGGGGATATGTACATCCCCATACCCATCCCCATACCCAATTGAAAAAGTCGGAGATTCTCCATACCCATACCCATACCCAGTCAATGCGAGGATTCCCCGTCAAAATGGGAACGGGTTCGGACAATACCCACTAGGACGGGTTTATTTGTCATCTCTATTCAAGACAAACATTCCTCCGTGCACACAAGGGGCTTCTAGTTTTTTTAATGTCATTACGGTTGATCCTCAAAATAGCATAAGTAAAAAACAGTGTAATTGATGCCCTGCAACATACTAAAGACAACAATATAAATATATTAAAAAGAACTATTTTATTTAATGGATGGTCGGCAACATACTAAATGTCTTATATTTACTCTTGTATGATTAATTAAAATCCAAAATTTAGAAATTGAGACTCTTTTTCTTATTACTATATAATTTTAATATTTGATCTTTAAGTTTTTTTCTAATATAATTATTTATTTCTGATAATAAAATACTAAATTATAAATTATTACTATTTTTATATTATAAAATTTAAAAAGAAGGACCTCGATCACATTCCTTTTAGAGAAGGTCTTTATGGACCAGTTTCATTTTCTTGTTTTACAATGTCTAACATCTATCATTTTCTAACACAAAAGGAATTCAAATAGGACAATCAACAGGTCTTTGGACCATTTTTACTTTTTTAAAGTGTCTAGCATGCTTAACTTTTGTAACCCATAAAATATTCTGATAATGGCTTCAGAGTTTTAGACTATAGCTTCCTTCCTCTTTTCAAGACGTGCTTAAATTTCTAACCTATAAAGTTGATTCAATTAGGATAATTAATAGATTAATATTTTTGGACTAATTTCATTTTTATCTTCTTCAACCATCATGTCATGTGCAATAATAACTTGTTTCTTTCTTAGGATTACTTTTATTTTTCCATTTGTGTTCTTTGTGAACTTATTAAGATTTTTTGAACTAGTTTTATTTTAATCATTATGTGTGCTTATTGGTGTGATTAATTTCTTCAAACCTAGGTTTTAAAGTTTTAACTCATTATAACCCATGCATCCAGTCACATAGCTTAAAGTTCTAATTCAAGACAACTCATGCTTTGAAATAATATACATATGATGTTAACTAAGCGTAGTTTTTATTATCTTCATAGTTTTCTACCTTCCCAAGCAAGTTTTGAGAAAACAACAAACATTCAAGTCGACATTCATCAATACATGATGTGCTATTTCTTTATATATATATATATATATATATATATATATATATATATATATATATATATATATATATATTCATTTTTTCTAAGTGAAATATATTTATTCATTTTCGATAATAAAATACTAAATTATATATTATTAATATTTTTATATTATAAACACAACAAAAATAGGAATATTTAAGTCTTTATTAAACATTCTTAATATTTTACGCTTGTTATTATGCACATAATATCTTCACAGCAGGAAAAGAAATTATTTTTCAAAATTTCAAACTAGTCTTTTTATTATCTTTTTCTTTATTTGTTATGTTTAATTACCATTTCTCTCGATCTGCATTCTTTAATTTATATATTTAAATTTTGAAAAGTATCAAATATTTGAAATAAATTTATATGATAATTTAGATTGTTCGTTGTAAATTAATACTAATGAGAAATATTTTCTTATTGAATTTTTTGCTACATAAAAATAAATCATCACTACAAGAAAATTCTTAAACAATGACTAATTTTAGTGACTAAAAGTATGTTTAAATATCAATTTAGACACTAATTTTCTAATTAGATACCAATTTAGAGACCAATTCATTTGTTAGTCAAAATTTTGGTAGCTAATGTTAGTCACCAATTTAGAAACAATTCATAATAGAAACTAATTTAGTTACCAATTTAAAGATCAATTATAATTTCTCAAAAAAAAATTTAGTTGCTAATATTTTTTAGTTTATAAATTAATATCTAAAAATGTTATTATTACTAACTAATTAATTTTTGTTATTAAAATTTATCATTATTCGAGAATTTTTCTATAATGAGTTATTTAATATATAGTTGCAATTTAAAATAAACAAAAACTGTATTTGTTAAAAGTAAGTTGGAAAGTAGTCTACATTGTATGTTAAAATAACAATTATTTTTCAAATATGTGACATATGTTTATTGATTGTTAGGCATAAATACCTTTTTTGTCCTCATTTTCGTAGTGTTTGTTACGGATTGTTCTCATTTTGACAGAATATTTAAAATGGTCCTCATTTTTACTGAATGTTTAGAATGGTCCTTAGTTTCGCAATTTGTATTTTATTTGGTCATTTTTTGTGACGCCGTTTAAATCAGTAAAAGAGCACTGTATAGTGGCACTGTTTGTATTACGTTGCATTGGAGTGTGTTACGTGTACTGTACAAATGGTTAAGTTAGTGATTTAAACGGCGTCACAACAAATGACCAAATAAAATACGAATTGCGAAAATAAGGATCATTTTAAACATTCGGTAAAAAATGAGGACCATTTTAAATATTCTGTCAAAATGAGGACCATCCGCAACAAACACTACGAAAATGAGGATAAAAAAATATTTAAGCCTTATTGTTATTTTTTATTTTATGAAATCAACTTTCGAGAATATAAACGAAACCATGGAGCATTTTAAAATAAACGTCTCAGGAGAACTGAATCATAGTTTGTTTCTCGCAACACACTACTCTTGTTTAGTCTTCTCTCTGTTAAGATTACTTGATATCAGAAAAAACTATCATGAGTGCTTATTTTCTGAAATCATTTTATGTTCTTCTGCTGCTTTCTTTGCTTGCCTCAGGAATTAGTGTGACATTGAAGAACTCAAGTGAGAGTGGTGAAGCAAAGTGCATAGAGAGTGAGAGGGAAGCCCTCCTGAGCTTCAAAGAAGGCCTCATAGATGATTTTGGCATGCTCTCCACTTGGACCAATAATACAGATTGCTGCAAATGGAAACACATTCTCTGCAACCATCAAACTGGTCATATACAACTATTAGATCTTCATGGAAGCCATACACCGCGTTATTATTTGGGAGGTGCAATCAATGTGACTTCATTGATTCACTTGCCATATATTCAGCATCTGGATCTCAGCCATAATTATTTTGTACTGAGTTACATCCCAGAGTTCAGGGACTCCTTTAACAACTTAAGATATCTCGATCTCTCCCATTCTTCTTTTGGAGGGAGGATTCCTTCAACACTTGGAAATCTCGTACAACTACGCTATCTAGATCTTGGGGAAAATCTTCTTTGGGGAGAAATTCCCATTCAAATAGGGAATCTCAAACACTTGAATTATCTCGATCTTGGACTATTCTATCTTTCCGGAAAAATCCCATCTCAAATTGGGAATCTCAGAAAGCTACAACATCTCAGTCTGGGAACTCATACTCCTCCATTTACAAGGAAAGAGCCTAACTATATTTCAAAATCTCTTTCTGGAGTAATCCCTTTTCGCATAGGGAATCTTCCATTATTGCATACTCTCCGACTAGTTGGCAATTTTTATATAAAAGCTAAGGATGCAAAATGGCTGTCTACTCTCCATTCTTTGACCATTCTTGAGCTGAGTTCATTGCATAGTCTTAAATCCTCTCACCAGTGGCTACAAACTATCGGTAAAATCATTCCAAACTTAACAGAGTTGAAGCTAGTTGATTGTAATATTCTGGATAGTGATATTCAATCTTTGTTCCATTCTCACTCTTCAAATAATTCCACCTCTCTTACCAAACTAGATCTGTCTTCTAATATGTTGTCATCATCAATACTTCCATTCTTGTTTAACTTTAGCCTTCATCTTCAAGAGCTTTATATTTCTCACAATAATATAACTTTGTCACCTTCTCTGTGTCCCAAGTTTCCATCTCTTAAGGTCCTCGATCTCTCTTACAATAATCCTGCACAATCAATGTTTCGAGCTAATTTTAATATCAGCTCCAAACTACAAGAGCTTTATCTTAAAAATTGCAGTCTTATGGATGGAAATTTCCTTCTTTCATATACTTCTACAATGAATTCTTTGTCCTCACTTCTCTTCCTTGATCTCTCCAATAACTTGCTAAAATCATCTCCAATGTTTTACTGGCTTTTTAACTTTACCACCCATCTGCTTTCCATTGACCTTAATGGTAATTTGTTAGAAGGTCCCATTCCAGATGAATTTGGGAAAGCGATGAACTCTCTTGAATATCTTTTTCTCTACAATAACAAACTCCAAGGCAAGGTTCCATCTTTCTTTGGGAGCATGTGCAGATTACAAATATTAGACCTCTCAAATAACAACTTAAATGGTGAATTTCCGAGCTTTACTCAAAATTCCTCATGGTGCAGCAGACACATATTTCGGAAATTGAACTTATCTTATAATCAAATTACTGGTAGGATACCCGAGAGCATCAGACTGCTATCTCAGTTGGAAATTTTATCGTTGCGGTGGAATTCTTTAGAGGGTGATGTCACTGAATCTCATCTTTCTAATTTTTCCAAATTATATCTCTTAGACTTGTCGCATAATTCATTATCTGTAAAATTTGGTTCTAGTTGGGTTCCTCCTTTTCAATTAAGGTTCTTGTTTCTTGCATCTTGCAATGTAGGACCAGGTTTTCCTCGCTGGATCCAAACTCAAAATTCCTTAATCCAACTAGATATGTCTGATAATGGGCTGAATGATTTCGTACCAGAATGGTTTTGGAACAAGTTGCAAATTATGTACACTTTGAACATGTCTCACAGTAATCTCACTGGTTCAATCCCTAATATGCAATTGAAGCTTCCTTTCAGACCATCTATACTTTTATGTTCAAATAAATTTCAGGGAAAAGTTCCATTATTTTTGTTACAAGCTTCCGAGTTGTTCCTCTCTGGAAATAAATTTTCAGATTTCTCATGTGGAAACGTCACAGCTGCAAACTTGGCAACTTTAGATTTATCAGATAATCAAATAAAGGGGCAACTTCCAGATTGTTGGAAATCAATAAATCGATTATTGTTTCTTGATTTAAGTAGAAATGAACTGTCAGGGAAGCTTCCTATCTCTTTGGGCACCCTTGTTAACTTGGAAGCTTTAGTTTTAAGAAACAATAGGTTAATGGGTGAATTGCCTTCCTCTTTAAAGAATTGCAAGAATTTAATTATGTTGGATGTGAGTGAGAATATGTTGTCGGGTGCAATACCATCATGGATTGGAGAAAGCATGCAGCAATTGATAATCTTGATCATGCGAGGGAATGACTTCTCTGGAAATATTCCCCTTCATATATGTTGTTTGAAGCGTACTCAATTGTTGGATCTTTCCAGGAATAAGTTATCAGAAGGAATTCCAACTTGCTTAATCAATTTCACTGCTTTGTCTAAAAACACCATCAACAAGATTGAAACTGAAAGTCGTGTTTATTGGTACAATAGTACTTACTCTGAACTTTATAATTTTGTAATTGATAGTTATTATTCGTTTCATATAACATGGATGTGGAAAGGTGTTGAACACGACTTCACCCGTCCAGAATTAACTCTTCAGAGCATTGATCTCTCATGTAACAATTTAATTGGTGAAATTCCGAAAGAGATTACATACATGGTCGGCTTAGTTTCTTTGAATTTATCAGGAAACAATTTGAGTGGAGAAATTCCTTCCAAGATTGGAAATTTAAGTTTACTTGAATCCCTTGACCTGTCCAGAAATAAATTGTATGGGAGAATTCCTTCTTCTCTTTCTGAAATGAATTTTCTCCAAAACTTGGACTTGTCACACAATTCTCTTTCTGGAAGAATCCCATTGGGAAGACACATGGATACATTTGATGCCTCTTGTTTTGAAGGAAATGTTGATCTTTGTGGTGAACAACTTAACAAGAGTTGTTCTGGAGATCAGACAGTAGTAAAGCCTGAAAAAGCAGCACTCCGTGGAGAATATCATGTTTTCTTTGAAGCATTATACATGAGCTTGGGGATAGGATTCTTCACAGGCTTTTGGGGCTTATTAGGTCCATTGCTACTTTGGCAATCATGGAGAATCACTTATCTGAGGTTCTTGAACAGAGTGTTAGACTATCTACTTGTAACGGTTGAAGTGATCTTGGCAAAGCGCCAAAAGTAGATCTAAAGACTAACAGAATGCAAAAGTGGCTAAAAAACTAGCAGGTATGTAATTCTAATAACTTATATCTTTGAATTTTATAGTACTTATTTCTCCTTCAGATAAGTAATAAGTAAATCAATAACTAGGTTTTATATTGAAATGGAGAATACCTTTCTAAAAACAAATGTACAAGGCTTGGCATGAATGTAAGTGTTAGAATTTGATTCTTGCTTATAATATAGCCCTAAACGTACTTTCATTAATTGCATGTCTTACTATTTGTAGTTCCTTTTGTCCAGAAATAGTTGTTTTTGTTTTGGTGTAAAGGAATTATTGATAGTGTGCTCTGTTATGAGAAGTTTTTATTTTCTTCAAATGAATTATGCTAAGGCCATTTTAAAAATGCTTACAAGTTATACAATTTTTGGGTAGTCTAATGAGTTTAAATAATTTAGTTTTCATTTAGTTTGTCATCATATTAATCTTAGCACAAGTATATAGCGATTTGCTTCATTTAGTTTATCGTTAATATTTGGTTTCCAACTTTTTTTTCCTTCATTAATAACGTTGGTCATATAAAATTTAGCACAAAATTTGCAGTTTATAATGATTTCCTGCAAGACTCCATTCTGAGATGAAAACATTACAGATTGTTGGCAGTGTGAGATTTGGAGGTTGAAGTTTCATGAAGCAATGAATTGATAGTGTGTGGTTGTATAATCTATTGTAAATTTCATTTTAAGCCAAGAATGCAAGATATCCCAATCTGTATATGTAAGGAAGAATATGAGTTATCTCAAGAGTTTGTATTTCATAATCTATTCAATCCCATCTTTAATCACTCTTTCATACATTCATATTCCAGTGGCAGTGACATTTAACATCTTTAATCACTCTTTCATATGACTAATTGTTTTTTTTTTTTTTTATTTTTTCTTTTTTTTTTTAATATGATTAATTTTTTTTTTTTTTTTTTACTTTTACGTTTTATTTTTGGTTGCTTAATATGTTTCTTGTAAATAATTATGTAATTTGGTGTCCACATTTATGTTTTTAATTTTACCTTTTAAATCAAAAAATTTAAATTAAAATATAATTATTTTTCACTTTTATTCTTTAAATTTAATTTTTAAATTTGACCTTTAACTTAACATTTTTTTAATTAAAAATTTCTCTACAAAATAAATAAAAACTATTTAAATAAAACTATACAAATTATTTATATTTAATTTTATAATTGTAATAATAACAATAATAATAGTTTTATTATCATAAAAAAGTCAACACATACTATATTTAAATAAATTTTGTTACGGTATTTGGTAAATAAAACTTTTGAATATATTTGTCATGTTTTATTATAATTTGAATTATGTTATTCTAAATTTTTTATCAACATTATTAATATTCGATCATTTACAATATTATTTATGTTATTTATTTTGTGGTTAAATAGGTTTTTGATTCCTTAATTTTTAGAATAAAATTGAAATTATTTCTTCAAAATTTTAGCCTAATTTAATTCATCGACTTTAGAAATACATGGATTTAGTCATTTTAACCAATTTTTGTTTAATTGATTTGATGTCTCAATAGCTGGGAATTAATTATTAAGAAAACATCATCAAATTTTTTGTGCTTTTGTCAGGGATTTAGTTCAAGTATTTGATAGTTCTAACCCCTATTTTTATAAATATGTACATATCATATCATGTAAAGATTGAGTCCGTATATTTGCAATGTGTCATTTTTTTCACTTTTGTATAGTCTCGATTTTCATTTTCTGTTTTGTTTCTACACAGATCTCAAACAAGAGGTAACTTCAATATATACATATACCTTTTTCATGTTTGAAATTTTGTGTTTTATGCTACTAAAAGAGGTCTCACATAGGAGAAAAATAGAGTCATCAATCATCTGAAAATATGCAGAACAATTTTGTGTATTTTCTCTTGTTGAAAGGTAGATACTGTAGAAAATTTGTTCTTTAGTTGAAATTTGACAACTTTGACCTTTGTTACTTGTTTAATGCATAATTTTCTCCATAGTTATCCAATTGAGCTAATTCCTTCTTATTATATTCTTGATTCAATGATATTTAATTTAAATATAAGAACATAGTTTTTTGAGTTCTATGAAAGATGAAGCTTGATTTAAAAAATATGAAACAGATTGTAAAGGACAACTTTGATCTTTGCTTCTTGTTTGATACATAACTTTCTCCATAATTGTCCAATTGAGTTGATTTGTTTTTTATTTACATTCTTTATTCAGTGATCTTTAATTAAAATGTTTAGAACATTTCTTTTAAGTTTTGTGGAAGGTGAAGTTTTGAAATTTTAAGTATGTTTCAAATTTTTAACTTATGAAATTATATATGTTGTTATTTTAATCCAATTTCGAGCATTGAACTTAGAGGAAAAGATTCAATGAAAGATGGACATAACCTTAATGAGTTGCTGCAATCAATAGAGGGAGCATAACAAAGATAAAAGAAGAAGTAAATTTCATATGAAATTCTGGTTCCTCTGTTCGTACTTTGTGGTTATATGATATTGATTTTCTCTGAACTAAGGAAAAATTGAACTTCAACCATATGTTTCCAAGTAAAGGAAATCATTTGATTACTATTTTATATATTTTTCAAATAAATTAAAATAAGAGGAAATAAGAACATAAGAGAATAAGAAGAAATCAAGAAATATAGAGTTAAAAGACAGGAATTCTTAATCATTGATAAGTTTCGATCTACATACAATATTTTTTTAAAATTTTAATATTATAAAAGTAATAAACTGTTTGAAATAATTGTATATTATAATTTAAATTATTTACTTTAAATCTATGAAAACAAAAACTATTTATTTATTATAACTTTTCATTTTTTTTAAAAAAAAGGCATATACTATCATTGAGGTTTAATTGATAAAAATATAGCTAATAATGTTTGATAAAGTACAATGGAACACTTTGTATGCCAAAATCACAACTAATTAGTTTTCATATCTATGAATTCTGTTTTTTTGCTTTTACTTATTTTGATTATTATTAAATGTTGTTGGAGACCTTTTCTTTTTCCGGTCTTTGGAAAGTGAATGGGGAAAAGCCAACCAGTTCACCAGCCGAACAATTGTGAATATAAATGTTGACAGTTTTTTAAACTCTGCAAGTTGTGAATTGTGTTTCTAAATTATTTTTTCCTTTTCTTTTCATTTAGTTGTGTGATAGTTTGCATGTTTCATTCTTTGGATTTTCTCATCAAGTGTTTAATTTAATAGTAATAGATTTTAACAGTATAATCCTCAAGTTCTTTGGACCAATTTCATTTTCTTCTTTTAATATTTAAATACTGGTACAATCCTCAAGCTCTTTGGACCAATATACCATTTTTTTCTTTTCATGTGTCTAAGATGCTTAGTTTTTCTAACCCATAAAATGGATTCAAATATAACATTAATGGCTTAAAGAATTTTTGGGCTAGTCTCATTTTCTTCCTTTGAAACGTCGAAGATGCTTAATTTTTCTATCCCGTGATAATTGGATTAGGACAGTCAGTTCTTTGGACCAATTTCATTTTCAAGTGTCTAACACGCTTAATTTTTCTGACCCATAAAATGAATTCAAACACAATAATTAATAGATTATAAGATCTTCTTGAACTAGTTTCAGGTTTTCTCTTTTCAATGTGATTCATTCTAACCCATAAAATGAATTTGATTAGGAAAACGAATAAGATCTTTGAACTAGTTTCATTTTCCTCTTTGCAAGTATCCAAAGTACTTCATATTCTAATCCTTAAAATATTCGATCAGAACGATCAATATCTCCATCTAAATTAGTTTTATTTTCTCCTTTATTAAATGTCTTACTGCTTAATTTTATAAGCTATTGGATTATGACAATGATCGACTTATTTTTTCTCCGGACCAGTCTATTTCTTCTTTTTTGTATTATTGATGAACTAATTTTTTAAGAGGGTTGAAAAAGGAAGAGTTTTACCCTTAAAAGATGTTTCAATTAATTAAAAGAGGAAGGAGTATTTAAATTTCTTTGACCTTAACTCTTAATTGACGTGAGACTATTTGGTATATCGCAACGTACAATGTTCTCATCTCAAATCCATCAAGTGACATGTTAGGATCAATCAGTACATTTGAAGTATTGTTCACTTTGAAGTTTCTATCGTTTCGGAACATAAACCCGCAATCAAGGTTTAAGGGAATGAGAATTCATTTCAACCAATGGAGGACTAAGCAGAATCGTTTTTGTCCCTACAAAGGATGTCAATGTCCCGATCCCAACTCCGATGAGATAACATTATTTAGCGGCAATCATCCCCTTATTATCCGTTTTGGAGGGTGAAACTCTATTACGGTTCTGTTCTTAAAGGATACTCAAAGTTGAAAAAGGAAGGAGTACTTGAACTTTCTTTGGCCTTGACTTCATGCGAATGTGGAAATATTTGGTGTATTGCAACAAAACGAAATTTAGGCATATCATATTTTTGGAAAGCCGCAGCCGACCCTTACAATTATGGATATATAAAGGATGTCACGGAGCTTTCTAAACACACAGGTGAAACAGAAAAGACTGAATCATAATTGTTCTCTCTCGCAGAATTTTGCTCTTGTTTGGTCTCCTTTTGTTAAGATTATAAGAAAAAAATGGGAGCTTATTTTCTGAAAACATTTTATGTTCTTCTGTTGATTTCTTTGTTTGCCTCAGGAATTAGTGTGACATTGAAGAACTCAAGTGAAAGTGGTGAAAAGTGCATAGAGAGTGAGAGGCAAGCACTCCTCAACTTCAAACAAGGCCTCATAGATAACTTTGGCATGCTGTCCACATGGACCAATAATATAGATTGCTGCAAATGGAAACACATTCTCTGCAACCATCAAAGTGGTCATGTACAAGTGCTTGATCTTCATGGAAACTACCACTATACACCGTATTTGAGAGGTACAATCAACGTCACTTCATTGATTTTCTTGCCATATATTCAACACCTGGATCTCAGCCATAACTATTTTGTAATGAGTTACATCCCAGAGTTCATGGGCTCCTTCACCAACTTAAGATATCTTGATCTCTCCCATTCTTCTTTTGGAGGGAGGATTCCTTCTACACTTGGAAATCTCTGTTAGAATTATGGTGCTTGATTTAGTCCCACATCGCTTAGAATAGTGAGATGTGGTTCTCTATTTTACTATATAAGAGACTCTATGTAAAGCTTTAAGATACACCAGAAATACAAATACTTCCTAGTATAGTCGTGGACGTAGGCATACACATTGTACGCCGAACCACGTTAAATTCTTTGTGTCTATTTTTCTCTCTTTTATTCTTTCCTTTATTGCCTTGTTCCTAACAATTGGTATCAGAGCCGATGGTTAATACCGGCTCAGACGAGTGCAGTACCAGTATGGTCCTAGTATCGAAAGTCTTTCTGGCAAGAGTCCCAAGTAAGGGTTCCAGGTAAGCGTGTCCCGTTAAGAAGAACGACGGTATAGAAAAGGACAGAAAAGGAGTACAGGTAAGCGTGTCCCGTTACGAAGAACGGCGGTACAGAAAAGGGCAAAAAAGGAGTACTCGTGGTTGGGAATGCTTCTGCTGGAGGGGGAGTGTACCAATGTGGTTGAAGGGACTCACCCTTGCCTTAAGGTTTTGAGTTGAGAGTGGTGTCAGTGTCTTATGTGGTTAGGCTCAGATCTCATTGGTGTTGTTTCTCCCCAGTGAAACCCCCTCTGTAAAACCTGACAAGTGGTATCAGAGCAGTAAGAGCCGTAGCAGGAGCTTTAGTCAAAAGCAGCAGGAGCTTTCGTCAAAGCAGCAGGAGCTTTCGTCAAAGCAGCAGGAGCTTTCGTCAAAGCAGCAGGAGCTTTCGTCAAAGCAGCAAGAGCAATGGCATTGGAATAAGGGAAGATGAGGATTGAGAAGTTTGATGGCAGTGACTTCAGGTTCTGGAAGATGCAGATAGAGGACTACCTGTATCTACCCTTAACAGGGCAGAAGCCAACTGACATGGAGCAGGCGGAATGGGATTTGTTAGATCGGCAGACACTCGGTGTGATCCGGTTGACATTAGCCAAGAATGTTGCGTTCAACATCATGAA
>Ga0214544_1010964_pt1 | contig 12928 bp, 5 predicted proteins | sample CNSS3metaG_FD_160074 | JGI IMG/M metagenome (GOLD analysis project Ga0214544, IMG submission 160074) | Root nodule microbial communities from cowpea collected in UCLA plant growth center, Los Angeles, California, USA - CNSS3 | ecosystem: Host-associated > Plants > Roots > Nodule | place: USA...
CAACTGAAAAAGTCGGGGATTCCCCATACCCATACCCATACCCAGTCAATGCGGGGATTCCCCGTCAAAACGGGGACGGGTTCGGACAATACCCACGGGGACGGGTTTATTTGCCATCTCTATTTGTAGTTATATATTTGGAATGATTTCTTCACCTCCCACCACCTTCCTCTACATTCCTCCACTCCCTTTCACCTCCTTCTTTCTACCTTTTTTCCTCTTCTTTCTTTTCCACCATCCACATTTCTTTTAATATCTTCATTTACACTTCTATAACAATTATTATGTAAGATCTATATGATAATAAATGTTCATCATACACTCCGTTTACATATACATTCTATAATACAAAAGAAAAATTTATAATACAAAAGAAAAATTGATTTATATACCCATACATAATGCAAACATTAGACATGCATATTTTAAATCAATATAGTAAAAACACCATAGAAAATTTATAGTAAAAATAAATTAAAAACTTCATCACATAGAGACTTCTTCTGTAATCTTATGAAAATAACAAAAAAATTAACACTCTCATCATCAATGAGGTGATAAATGTTTCGATTAAGTTTAGCAAAGAAAACAATAATAATATCAAATGACTTGTATATGATCATAATCAAAATCACTATCTTCGTAAGTGAAATGTATTTCTATGTTTTTTGGTAGCTTAGTTGGTTAGAGTGTTTGTTCTCATACTGGTATAAATATTATCATGTTATAATAATGATTGTACCTTACTAAAATTATTTTTTTATATGTAAATAAAACCATTTATATTTTTTTATATAATTATTTTTTTTATATGTAAAGAAAACCATTTATATTTTTTTATATTATCTTAGGGTAGGTGATTTAGATATGAAGGTGATTTGATAACACTATCTTAATTTCTATAAAGAGTTTATGTTTTGGTTGAACATATTTAAATGTTTTGAAATTGAATAATATGTTATTTTAGTTTTTGGTTAACGTATGATTATTTTAAAATACTTTGAATTAAATACCAAATGTTAAGATATTTATATGATGAATAAATTATTCATATTAAGGTATTAAGGTACGAAGTTTCTTAAATTGAGGTTTAAATATGATTTGGATAAGTGTAATGAGTTTTTTATAGTTATTAATCATTAATTTGTGAGTTCAATGTAATTGAAGTTTACATTTAAGCATATTATAGTCAATTTGACCATTTTAAGTTTGTTTAAAAGTTACAATTATTAGATTGATTTTGGTAAAGTTTTTAATATAAGTTTGGTCCTCTTGCATGAAATTGATTTTATGGTATCTTTGCACTAAGGGATGGACTATCATAGTGATAGAGGATGGCCTAAGCCCCACAATTTTTTTATATTTATATAAATTAATATATAATTTTTTTAATATATTTTTAATACACTTTGTATACTTTGTATCCTAAATAGAGTGTAACACCCCATTTAATTAATTACTTTCATTAAAAGAAATGTCACACAAAATAACATAAGAAGTGAAGTCATGGAGTATAAATATCACTCCTTACAAAGATCCCAGATACATAGAGAAAAGTCTAAGGCACACCACGATGCCATTGACTAAACAAAATAAAAGTTGAACAATACTCAAAATAAATGGCCAAAGAACTTGGTAGTACATGGACTACAACCCTAAAGGAAACTCAGACAAGCAAGATCTGATCCAAGATGAATTAGACAGCGGAATCTCCATTACCCTGTTGACCCCGAGGAGTTCTCGCATCTGCTCACATCAATAAATTGATGATCATCGCAAAAAGAGAAAACCACACACACAGAACATACATCAAACAGAAAGGGTAAGCTAGTGTAGAAAATGATTTATCATACCATTACATGCAATTTGATATCCAAAGATTCATACCTCAACCAAACATGTGATGACTCGCAACCAATACACTAAGACTCAAGACATGACTTATCCGGATACATATAATTAGTTGGATTCAGTGAATGCTTGCACTTGTGGTGGCCTTTATTACTCTACAGAGCTAATTGTTACCGTGTTTCATTTCCCCACGCACAAGGTTAGCCTTAAAGTGTTCTAGACCTCCTGCTACTCTCACTACTTGAGTTAGTACGCTCTACGTGAGACTAATTGACTCTTTAGAGTGTTAGGATGCAATCCTTACCTTGAATCCTTACTAAATTATATAAATGAGGCACCACCATGAACTCCCACTAACAGGGGTCATGGAATTACGTCCTGACCAAATGAGGCACCACCATGAGATCTCACCTAGAGATTCATGGAATTACGCCCTGACCAATGAGGCACCACCACGAAACTATCGTGGAATTACATCCTGACCACACCAACATCATGTTCCATCAATCAATATAACATTATTGCTTATACCAATTCCATGTCACTTTTATAATCAACCATCTCATATTCATTACACGCTAAGATCATGCCAAACTCATCATTCACAACCCATAAACCATTCTACTCATGCATATTCACTCATCTCATGCTTTAACATAGCAATCCAACTTAACAACACATTATGCAAATGATTTTGCAATTTTAGAAATAAAACTGAAGCTTGTGTAAAGCTCCAAAAATTTTGTATTTATATTCAAATTAAATATGATTGAATCAAGAACCAAATGAAACAAGAACCAACTTAATTGAATAACTATAAAGAAAGTTATGCACCAAACAAGCAACAAAGGTCAATGTTGTCAACAACCAAACTACAATGATCTTGCGATAAAAACTGCTCTCACTATAGAGCTCTGATTCAAGATCGAACTGGTGAAAGTCAATAACTATGTGTTAAGGATCAACTGTTAAAATATTAGCTCGATCCAATGGTTAACGAAGTAGGAACCTTCATTTTACGAAAAGTATGAAGTGTTGTAAACAACCAAACTACAGTGACCTTGCGATAAAAACCGCTCTCACTACAGAGCTCCGATTCAAAATCCGACCAGTCAAAGTTAAAAATTATGTGTTAAGGATTAGCTATTAAAATTTCAGCTCGATCCAACGGTTAACGAAGAAGGAACCTTCATTTTACGAAAAGTGTGTAGTGTAGAAAAAGAATAGCGCCACATCAATCAAACATACTCATTCCAGAACGAAAATAAGTACATTGCATTTCAAAGAAAAAGGAGTTCTAGCTTCCCTTACCTGGAAAAAAGCTAGCCCAAGACATCGACACCTAAGCCAACGAGCACAACAGCTCGTGAGCATATTTGAGATTTGGGAACAGTGGCACAGATTGAAAACGAGGTTATCAAAGTGCACCTCTGTTGGAATCACGAAACAGAGCTTAGGAAAAGAGAGGGTACGGGTTGAGAAGCAACTTACGTGAAATAAAATGGGTTTCTTCTAGCTCAAAGAAGAGTGTGAGTCAAACCCTAGCAGAGCTCACGTAACAGCAAAGGGAGAGGGGATGGGAAACTATTTTGCTGAAAAGTGCAGAATGAGAGGGGTTAGGACTGGTTTTGGGGTTTTGGGCACCCTATGGGCCAGCCTTAGGCCCAACTGATTAGGGCAGACTCTTAAATATAAGAAGCAGAAAAAGTGGGTCTTACATAGAGCATAAATTTATTCTTCGTAGTCAACCATATTTTCCCCATACCAAATGTAATAGTTGATATCGACCTTATATTTGCTCAAATAACGTGTATTTTTCTTAAATTAAAATAAAGTAGTTACTATTAATCCTATTTTTGCTATAGTCGTAGATGTTTTGTTCAAACGAAACTAAATAGTTGTTCCCATCTTATTTTTGTTTAAGTGAAAAAAATGATGTTTCTTTAACTAATTCAATATAAATGTGGAACATAGAATATTGAATTGAGATATGTCGTTGTTTAAACAAGGAAAATGATATTTTGACCCATATTTTTCTTATCCAAATTTAACCCACTAAGTTGACATCTCAACTGGCTTTTTCTTTTTGCATTTGTTGATACATGTGGTGGCTTTTCTTTTTTTATTTTTGTTTAGACATGTGGGAAATGATTTGGATGGAAGGCGTTCTTTGTAAAGGATAGGGTTAAATATGTTTTTGATCATTTAACTTTTAGTAAAAGTTGCAATTAGTCCATCTTTGAAATTTTGATCCAATTTAGTCCTTCAACTTTACAAATGTGTGGATTTAGTCATTTTAACCAAATTTCGTTAAGTTTATTTGATGTTTCAAACGCGTTTCTCAACTAACATTGAAGTGAAAATATGTCAAATGGTGTAAACAACTTAAATGCTACCAAGAAACACGTTTGAAACATCAAATAAACTTAACGAAATTTGATTAAAATGACTAAATTTACGTATTTCTAAAGTTGGGGAAATAAATTAGACCAAAGTTTCAAAAAGAAACTAATTCTAATTTTCACTTAAAGTTAATGGACCAAAATCATTTTTAACCCTAAAAAAATAGCTTCACTTCTCTCACTCTCACATCAAAATCTAGTTTCTCCTTTGTTGCTGAAATAGAAACTCCCTCGTCATCAGTGAGAACGACAAGGTATCTAAATCTAAAACAGATACAATACTTGAGAAGTTGAGTGAAGAAATTTCTGATGAGGTTGCGTTCATGCTTCCTGGAATTGGTTTGAAACTTAGAGATATATAAGTTTCTCTTTTTTTTTTTTTTTGTTGGTATTTGAGAGAATATATGATCTTTACATCTGCTCTCATTAATCAAAACTATTGTCAGCCTGTGAATGGATACTAGTTAGAGAAAAATCTAAATTGCTTACTAACTCATTAAATTTGCATTCAGTTTAGTATTCTAAACTCTGAATTCTAAATATTTAGCATTCGAAACTGTAAAAATTATGGATGTGACTTATAATTACATTTGATAAACAACTCTAAGGATTTTTTTTTTCTAGGTCTTAATTTGACATGTCGTCACGCATCTCTTTTGTTTTGAAAACGAAATAGATAGTCAATACTATCATAGTAGGATTTTATAAGTATCTTTCGGTCACCAACAGGATTTGTTTGCAATGCTTTTATATATATATATATATATATATATATATATATATATATATATATATATATATATATATATATATATATATATTCTTGTTTTCATTCAGACACAAAGTCCAATATAACCACCAAGTCCAATAAATTCATTTACAATTTTTATTATATTTAGAAATGTATTAGTAAAAGTGATTGTTTAAACAAAAATTAAAATGATATAACCTTTCAAGAGAGTGGTTTTTATTAGTTCTAATTTTTTTATTTTAGTTCAAAGTTGATTTTCTTTGTAATTATTTAGGTAGATAACATTTAATGTACACAAAAGGTGAATTTTACAATGTCCTAGACATTTGGGTTTTCAAATCACGAACAATATTCATACGTTCCAGTCATGTTTAAGAATTAGACATTAAGGATTAAGTTTTGACATATGTTCGGAACTGGTGTTGATTTTTGCCGTGACTTACGAAGTATTCCATGAATAATGTAAGAAATGTGCAATCCTGTGTGGTAAAAGGTCAATGAAAAAACTTATACACTAAAACAAAATTTATTAGAGATAACCACTTTAAGCAATGAAAAAAAAAATCTTTTAAAGCATGTTGATGTTCAATTATCTAAAACTTTTTCAAAATTGAAAGAAATTATATGGAAATACAATGTTTGTATACTAGAAAGCTAGAGTCACCAACTCAAGATATATATAAGATGTAAACAAGATAAAAACATCTTTAAGACTTAAAAACATGGAGAATCCAATTTAAAATACTAATCCCTTTGTGGGATTGTCTCATACAAAGTTAATTATTATATCAAGTAATTCATTGTAGTAAATGTAAAACTTACATTGTCACACTCTTTAAGAACAAACATCAATAGTTATTTTCATTACCCAAAAAACTTAAAAGGTGTTGAAAAAGCAAGCAACATTGCTTGGAGTAATATATGTAATTTTGGTCTAAAAGCTTAATTAGTTAGGTCCCATGTACTGATGCAAATCAAAAGATTGTTGACACAATCAATTAGAATCTTTAATAGTCACCAATCACTAGTGACTCCTGCAATGTCAAGTACTCGACTAAAGTCTATACCCAAAAGGATAGTGTTCCTCTAAATCCCCAAAATTTGGCCCAGAAAATCACATTCTAACATATCAACAAAAGAATTTAATGTACACAACTAAAAGTAATAGAAATCCAAAATGCATGAAACCTTAAACCTAAAATTTCAAAAATTTCTCCTCACCTACTACGAAGCAATACCTGCAAACAACACAAAGGAACAAGAGAAAAAAGAACACCATTAACAAGAAGAAGAACAACACCAACGCGAACAATAGTAGGCATGTTGCCGAAAAAGAACAGAAAGCGAGAGGACGAAGCATGAGAGAAGGCGAGAGCAGAAAACAAGGAAAAAAAAGGCAAGAGTAGTAAATAGTAGAAAATGGGATAGTAATGAACAAGAACGTTAAAACAGAGTATTATGTTTTTTTCCAAATAATGCATTGAGTGCACCTTATGCATTTTTATATTATCATAATAAAAAAATAAGTAACGATAGAAATAATAATTTTAAGAGATACAAGACCATAAAGTTATGATGACAAATTCCATGAAGATGGTCGCAGTTCAAAAAGTGAAACTGATTCAATCATTCCAAAGGAATGAGTCTTATCCAAAAAGAATAATAAAAATCAATGACGATTCCATAAAGATTGACCTGATGCAACGAAATTTCTTAGATTTTTGAAATGTTGTGAAAGAAAATTAGTGACAGTTGCCACAAAGATTCATGATGTAAGAAAATTTTTTGAGATTTTCCGGAGAGAATCCTGATGTAACGATAATTTTTTAGATTTTAATTTTTTTTATATTTTAAGCTTTTCTCATTTGAAAAATATTTTGAAAATTTTGATTCAACCATTCCGAAAGAGATGGTTTTATTTGAAAGAGAGAAAAAGTCGTTCTTGAAAAAAAAATTCTTTGTTTCATTTTAGTTTTCAATTTGATTTTTTTTTTTTATTTTGAGATTTTCGAATTCAATCATTCCTAAGAAGAGAGTTTTAATATATTCAACCATTCCCAAATAATATTTGGTAATCACTCAAAGAATAGAATTATTATATGCAATCACCATGAGAAATCAAATTGAACTTTGTGAGAAAATAAAAATGCAAGGATGCATGAATGAGTGAGACTCATATTTGGCCTCAAAAGGGATTGTGTTCCTCTCAACCTCCGAAATTTGGCCCCAAAAACCACATTATAACATACTAACAAAATAATTTAATGTGCAAAACCAAAAGTAACAGAAATCTAAAATGCATGAAACCTTAAACCCAAATTTTCAAAATTTTCTCCTCACCTACTACGAAGCAATACCAGTAACCAAGACAAAGGAACAAGAAAAATATAATCTCCATGAACAAGAAGAAGAATAACATCAACGTGAACAATAATAGGTGTGCTACCAAAAGAGAAAGGAGAAAGCATGAGAAGTAGGCGAAAGGACGAAGAACGAGAAAAAGCGAGAGTAGGAAATACGAAATAAGGTGAGAGGAATAAATACTATAAAAGGGGATAATAGCGAGTAGGAGAAAATGTCATAACAGATCATTAGGTTTTTTTTCAAAACCATTCACATAACACGCCTTATGCGTTTTCCTTCCAACAAAGCTCAAAAATTTTCTTTGTTCTAAGTATAAATTGTATAATTTTGAATGAGGTCGTACTCGAACAAATAAATAGTATAAATGTAGTACTTAGGAAATTTTTCCAAAGTGGTTTTTTAGTGACCAATGATCTTAATCAAAGGTTCCAATTACAACATAGGGGGTTGCAATTTCACGAGAGCAACTTCTGATTTAATAAAATAATAGAGAAAAACGTATTAATAATACATACAATTAGTTCTCCATGGATTTTGAGTTACAAAACAAAGGAAAACAAATATGCATCATAAGGAAGAGATAAACTAGATCATAAACGTGAATAATCAAACTAGAATGTGAAACCCTAAGCTGGGTAATGTTCAAAATGAAGAAAAAATGAGAATACATAGTGGCTGCCTCCAATGGTGTTTGAAAAAACGTAAAAAGAGAAGACATATGTGGTCACCACTCTCAACTCCATAATTACAAAACTACCACTCTCAACTCCAAAATTACAAAATTGCCACTCTAGGCCTAAATGCTAGCCCAATACTAATGCTGACGTGGAAAAATAGCTAATGTGGCACACATGATGTGACACTTCTCTCTTCAGCTTAAGATTAATGTACAAGTCCCAAAAATGCTTATCAACAAAACCTAAAAATAATAAATGAAAACTAGACCAAGTAAATCTAAATTAATTAAAATCTGAATTATTGATCCAATGAAACCCTATAAAAGAAAATTCATTAAAGATAGATAACTAAGCACTAATAAACAATTAAGATAGATACAAAAAGATAAGAAAACAGGAGAAAATAATGGCTCATCAAAATTCATGTCATGTGTGATTTATACGGTTTTGTATATTTGTGTTTAATGAAATGATTATGAATTAAATTCGTATATGAATTACTAATTAAAACATTTCAATTTTATACACATTTATCTTATTAAAATTTTATTTTAATAAGTGAATCGTGTACATATTATTTGTATAGTATGATGATCTACTATTATTTTACTATATAGAAGTAAGTATAAGAATAATACATAACTCTATTTTATATATATATATATATATATATATATATATATATATATATATATATATTTCTCTGAAATATTATATGGTTTGCATTTTTTTTATTACATTAAATTTCTTTTACTTTTATAAGTGGGTTAGTGTAAACGTTCCATTTAATCAATCAACTTAATTAAATGAAACATCACACAAAATATAATATAATGATAAATGTCATAGAGTATAAATGTCACTCCTTACTGTTATCGAAACTACTCGGAGAGAAAAATTAAGGCACACCACGATGCCATTAACAAAACAGAATAGAAGTTTAACAGTATCCAAAATACATGCTTAAAGAGCAAAGTAGTACATAGGCCATAGTTGCCTTAAAGGGGTACTCGGAGTAAGGGGGATCCAATCTCAAGATTAGCTACGCAGTGGAGTTTCCATCACCTTGATGACCACGAGGGGCTCCCACATTTGTTCACATCAATAAATTGATGATCATCGCAAAAGGGAAAAACCACACACAAACACACAAGCAAACAGAATGGGTAAGCTAGAGTAAAAAGGTTTTATCATACAATTGAGCATGCAAGTTAAAAGTCAAGAATACGTATCAGTCATCCAAACATGTAATAGTAGACAATGCAAGACTCTAAGACTCAATTATCCGGATACGTATAATCAGTCGGATTTACTGAATGCTTGCACTTGTGGTGGCCTTCACTACTCTGCAGAGCCATTGTCAATGCGTTTCACCCTACCACGCATAAGGTTAGCCTTCAAACATCTAAGGCCATTATCCTGCCAAAGACTAAGGTCTCCTGCTACTCTTACCACTTGAGTCAGTACGCTCTACGTGAGACTAACTGACTCTTTAGAGCTTCAGGATGCAATCCTTACCTGAATTCTTACTTAATTATATATTGAGGCACCACCACGAAACATTACTAAGAGGTTCATGGAATTACGTCCATTACCTGAGGCACCATGAGCTCTCACCAAGAGGGTCATGAAATTACGTCCATTACATGAGGCACCACCATAAGCTCTCACCAAGAGGGTCATGGAATTACGTCCATTACACAAGGCACCCCTATGAACCTTACCAAAAGATTCATGGAATTACGTCCAACCTATACCATAGCCATGATTTACCAACCAACCATAGAGTTATCATGCATATCAATCTCATGCCAACATATATCCAACCATCCAATCATGTTTCATAAATTCATCCATACCAAGCTTCATCAATTCAAACCCCAATATATCATATAAAACATACAATTCATCCACACCATCAAAAGCACATCAAAGTAATCTAGAGCAGCAAACATAAACAAACCAAGCATTTTATTTATAAAAGGATGAAAAACCTAGGTCCCCTTACCTGGAAAATGCTAGCAAAAGACACAGGCGCCCAATGGAGGTTTACTACAACTCTAGGAACAGAGTTGCGAACTGGAATACTAACACCAGAACCCAAAAACGAGATTACTACAAGAACTCTAATTGGAACCATGAAGGATAAGCTGGAGAATAGAAAGTATAGAACTAACTTACATGGATTAGGAATGAAGTTTGCTAGCTTGACGCGAAATGGGACCAAACCCTAGATAAGCTTGTTGTTGTTGTTGTTCTATGAGGGAGGAGGGGAACTATTTTTTGAAAAGTGGGCAGAATGAGAGAGTTAAGGCTAGTACAGGGATTTTGGACACCCTATGGGCCAACCTTAAACCTAATAGATTAGGACAAGCCCTTAAACATTGAGGCAGAAAAACAAGTGGGCCTTATAGTTAGCTTATTGGGTGTTAAATCTATAACCTATATTTTGAATATAAATAGTGTTTAAGGAAGAGTATAAATTATGAAGTTGCAAGAAAAAAAATGTATTCTTACCTTTGGTAAATAGATTGTTTAAATATATTTATTTTTAGTCTTAAAATACAATTTAGAATAAAACAGAATATAAAATGTGTAAATATTTACGCTATTATATAAAGAAAACTCTCCTTTTATGTGTACGCATATTTTCTACTTTTACCTTTTAAATAATTATTTTTTAATTTAAAATAGTTATTTTATCAAGAGATAGTTTTTTTAAATTTATCCATTTCTTTAAATTTAATCAATTTTTTAAATTAAAATAATTATCTATAATAAGAAAAATTTATATCTATAACTATATATAAAAGGAATTCCCTCTTTTGTGTCCACATTTCATAATTCCAACTTTACCCTTTACAATTTAATTATTTATTAAATTTTAAAAAAATAATGGTTACTTTTACAAGTTTTTATAAAACTATTTACTTATCTCCTTTTTCTTTTTTCTCCTACTATTCATCAACAGTTATTTTTTTCATATTTTCTCCATACATTTTACTTTAATTTTTATAAATATACTTTTATTTTGTTCATTAACTTAATAACATTACAATATTGTCAATTATTAATATAATTCAAAAAATGTGTACACACAGACGCGATAGCGCCTGTGTTTACCTTAGTATAGATAAGGTGCATTCCGTAAGTTTGCTCAAAGTAACTTTCAATATCATTAAGCATAACTTTTGTTTTTTTTTTTTTTTAAAATACCAGATAACTAAAATGGGTTACAATTAATGTTTAACATACACAAGATTTCAAACATAATAAGAAAACCCTTTGAATAATATTAAATGAAATAAATTAAAAGAAAATTAAAATATTTCTTTGGTGTGACACCAATAACATTTAAAAGCATTATCTCTTTCAACATATTAAACGAAAGAACAGTGTGTTTTGAAAGTGTTGTTCACTGAAATATTGATGTGAATTAAGAGAGCATACGAAAGTTCATTGAAACGGGCTTATGCAGAAGAAACTCATTACGTTCAGGCCCATACACCAAAGCAGCACTATATTCCGAAAGGAATAGTTAACTAAAACAAAATAATGGAATAAAACGGGATATGAAAAACATAGGTAGAAAATAATTTTCACTCTAACCAAGTTTTAATTATTTCAAGACTTGGATACATTTAATTAAATTACAAGTTTTTTTTTATTAAATATTTAAAATTCTTTCTTTTTTGTCAAAGTACTTTATATCATTAACGAAATAACATAGTTGTTTCTTCAATCTTTTTGTGTTCAAAACTCGTGGATTAACTTTTTTTTTTCTTTAATTTCTTCCAACTCATCAGTTTCTTATCTTTTTGGTGAACAGATTAGGCCTTCTCTTTCATTTCCCAAAGAAGAAAAGGCTTCAAGTATTTGTGAGCATATATGGTGTCCAAGTTTTGTTTTCTTTGGCCCACTTTTTTCTCTTCTGTCTCAACTGTTGTTGTGGATTTAACAGCGGAGACAAATACATGAATGCCAAATAAATGAAGGCTCTGAATCTGTAATGACACCAAAACAAAAAAGAAGAGTGTGGTTTTTCTCAATAGGCATTGAACATGAGGCAACAAGCCAATTCATATGCAAAATCTGTCCAAATTCACTCTATCTCCTCAAGTTGCTTCACAGATAAATATTCACCCAAATCTCGTACAAAATAAATAAAAATCATTTATAATAAAATTAAGAAAATTATTTGTATTTATTTTTAAACTTATAATAATAATAGGAATAATTTCATTATTTTTTATTATAATAAAGAAAAAAGTGGGTACACATGCACATGTTGAGTCAAGTATTTCACAAAGTTCGTTTATATATATATATATATATATATATATATATATATATATATATTAATGAAAAAGTAAAAAGATAAAAGATCGTTATTAAATTTAATATTGTAACTATAGAATTAATTAATATTTTTATTCACTTTCATAATTCCAAAGTACATAAGGATAATTAATATTTAGGTATAATTACTGATTTGGTACTAATTTTTTGGTTAAGTTCAATTTGGTCCTTATACTTTTGGTTTGTTCAATTTAGTACCCAATTGGTTAAAATACCTTTTTGGTCTCAATTTTCATCAAGGTTTTTCTTCGTTTTGTGTTTAAATAGGTCTCAATTTTCGTCAATTTTGTTCAATTGGGTCCTTTTTTGCTAACACTTTTTAAATCATTAACGACCATGAACAATGACTGCCACGTGTCACTTCGTGATTTTTTTGAATTGTTTTTATTTATTTTTTTAGTTTTTTCTTAACATTTTTTCTTTGAATTTTTTTGAATTTTTAAAAAATGTACATGTGTCAACCCAGTAGCCGCCACGTGTCACTTTGTAATTTTTTTGATTTTTTTTTTTGTTTTTAAATTTTT
>Ga0214544_1010965_pt1 | contig 12926 bp, 7 predicted proteins | sample CNSS3metaG_FD_160074 | JGI IMG/M metagenome (GOLD analysis project Ga0214544, IMG submission 160074) | Root nodule microbial communities from cowpea collected in UCLA plant growth center, Los Angeles, California, USA - CNSS3 | ecosystem: Host-associated > Plants > Roots > Nodule | place: USA...
CATATCCAGTTACTCTCACGTGGGGATACGAGCGAGGTAGGTTCGTATGTTCCGTGCTCACGTTGAGAGATGCCACGTGCGGGGAGGTACGGGGCTGGTGGATCACATGTGTTGGACTACGGGCGGGCAGGTCCGTAGGGAAGGACTACGAGTGGGGAGGTTCGTAGAGCAGGACTACGAACAAATCATTACACTTATGATATGAGTTAGAAAATAAAAACAATTATATAAAAAACATAAAAAAAAAAATTCTATATGATAAAAATAAACAACAAATAAATTAAGAAAATAAAAATGATCAAATGTGTGTCTTATAAGAAATTTCATAAACCATGATATGTGATTGGACAAGGTAAAACAAATGTATAGTTAAGGGATGATAAGATGAAAAATACCTTAGAGATTACATAAATTTTTTTAGATGTCAAACTAGTCAAACTGTTGAGAGATAATGAATTTTTTTTAGCAAAATAGAAGAGTTCTTCCTTTAAAAAAAATTGAGAATAATAAAATAACGAAGATAAGTTTTTTATATGACCTAGTAAATGTAAGATTTCTGTTATTGAACATTTAAATTGAGTGTTAAACATTCTCATGTGAAGAAAATAATAAATAAAATATTGAAAGGACAGATTTGGGATTCAAATCACAACAGCAAACCAATTCAACTCATCCACTTCTAGATGCAATGCCAAAGCTTGATATGTTATGTATAAATTAAGTGGTATGCATAGAAAGCTTTAAAATAGAAACTCACAGTGGTTAAATTGCATAAACTTCTCAAACTACTTGAAATATGATGGTGTGGATGCAGAATGTGAGTGCAGATTAAATATCATGGATGGATTATGAATGTGAATATTAAAATGAATTTAAGTACTCTCAAATGAAGATGGATGCATGGGCACCAGGAATGCCGCATGAAATTATAGCAAAGAGTGTATATAACAGATGGCGATAACAACTAAGCACGTGACAATAACAAAATACCAAATTAAACTCACTATGCATTATTAGATTTGTTGTGATAAAGTGCTACTACAGGACAAGAACATCAAAGTCCAAATTTTATATGGCAGTAGAGAATCAGATTTTGGCAACAGAGAAATAATTAAATTCATAACCAGATTTATGCATCAACATGATAAATGGAATGCTAAATGATGAAAGAAAAATGAAAAGATGAATTAAACTAATTGAGAAGAAGATTAACCTAGATGTAGTTCTAAGCTAAATAAGAAAATGCTTGGAATGTTGTTATAGTATTCAATCAGAGCATAACAGTGGCAAATAACACAAGATAATCATGAATTTATCACATTACAACAACACACCCCATTAATTCATACCAGATCATAGCATATGCAAAATGAGTTCAAAACAAATCATATGTAGTGAAATAAAAATTCCAACGCCTAAATGAATGAATTTTTTTCACAGATAGAATGCACCTACCACTAATTCATATGCATGAAAGTAATCCAATCTATGCTGCAAAACTGAATTCACGTGTTAAGAATCCCACCGTGAATGGAATAAACTTTAAGTGTTATCATGCAATTATAAATGCAATAAAATTATGTGCACCCATTGAAATTCCTATGAGATAAATCTCTTGATCAAACTAATATGAAAATCAGTATAATGGTGTGAACATGAGTTTAATCAACCAATTCACAACAACAAACCAATTCAACTCATCCACTTTCAGATGCAATGCCAAAGCTTGATATGCGATGTATGACTTAAGTGGATATGCATAGAAAGCTCTAAAAAGGAAACTCATTTTGGTTAAACTGCATAAAGTTCCCAAACTACTTGAAATATGGTGTGGATGCAGAATGTGAGTGCAGATCAAATAGCATGGATAAACTATGAATATGAATATTAAAATGAACCTAAGTACTCTTAAATGAAGATGGATGCATTGATTTGAATATATATTTGATTTCATATAATCAAGCTTTCACCTTTCTTATACACTAATCATGATAGTACGATCATATAATTGCTTTTCTTTTCCCCCTTCTCTGATCATAATGAGTCCCCCAAGAATGGTTATTCTCTCCTCTAATACTCCCTTCTAATTTTTATGCTTTTCTTCCAATTTTTGCCCTAAATAACAAAGTTTGGTATCCAAGTTTTTCTTCCAACGATAACGGTGGCCAAAATAGATAAAAAAGAACAAAGAATGAACAAAATAAAAGGTAGAAGGAGAAAAAGAAGAGAGTTTGGTACTCATTGCAATGGTTGTTGGTCGTCATTGTTCGTTTGCTGCCGAAAGACGAGAGAAGTTGTTCGCCGCTGCAAAAATTGCAGGAGAGCGCCCACTCGCTGTTGTAACACGTAATACTTTCCCAAACCCTTAATCGACAACACCCACTCGAAGAATGAAAGCTATTGTGGTTGGAAAGGGATATGTTGTTGTGGTTGGAGAGTGCAAATGCTACTGTAGTTGGAGTCACGAATGCTGCTGCGTGAGGGTTGTAGAAGAGAAAACATGAAGTGTATTACGCGGGGGAATATTTTCTTTAGTACATATGATGCGTGAGGGTTGTAGAAGAGAAAACGTGAAATGTATGGCATGGGGGAAAATTTTCTTTAGTACATATACGCGTTATTATACTTAAGTGCTCTCTATTTTGAATACATAGACTATACTTTTTTACTTGAACGCTTTCTGTTTAATCTATTTAAAATATTTAATTTTATTTTTAAAATAATTAAATATAAATAACGTTTATTTGAAAAAACGCTATCTATGGGTACCCATTTAGACAAGATTGATCTAATAAAGCGTCGTCTAATGTTCCGCATTCCCATTTATAGCGCTTAATTAAATAAGCGTTGTCTATTGGTAAATTTGGCATAGTGAGAGTACAAATATTCAAATGTGAGACATAATATATATATATATATATATATATATATATATATATATATATATATATATATATATATAGGTCTCTATTAGCATGAAAACCAATGTTGTAAGTGGTTGCAACGTGACAAGTAATAAGTATTTTATCATTCTCTCCCAAGGGATTTGTGCAAAACAAGACACTTTTGCAATCCATAACTCTCTTTGTTTTTTTATTAAACAGTTGGTGTGCGACTGGAGTTTGCCATATTGTATTTGCAATTGTCAAGACTATATTTTATCCACTTCTGTTAACAAAAACACACAAGAACTCTCATTCATTCATAATTATCTCAATTCCAATTTTGACATACAAATATAATCAAATCTTATTCCTAGTGAGTTTACACCTATGATAACTCATCTAGTTCCAATTCCTTGAATTTTGAACAAGTAATCATACATTAAGTTCAAGAGTCTTAAGATTATTAATAAATCATGTTATATGCTTTGGTACTTAATTTCAGTTTTAGGTTCAAAAGACATTTTCGAATGCTAGAACAACCAACAATCAAGCCATGGGTGATCAATCTACAACAAGCATTAAGCATAGAAATCAAATACTAACATAGAAATGGAAAATCATACATATTAAAATCACAAAATGCACAAGCATTTAGTTTATTATATATAATCTCAACAAATATGTTTGCTCTCAATGGTGGAGAACTTTGGGCTTACAAGGTTCATAGTAAATGCTCCAAGCACCAATCAGACCCAATGCCAGCTTACTATAGTGGTTGTCTCGCCCAACGAGATCTTTTGCTCGCACAACGAGCCTAGTTGTGTTTGTCAACACTTAATCTCGTCTAAATAACTAAATATTAAACTAAATAAAGTAAAATGAATTTATGCAAAAAGAAAAACTGGACAACAAATAACAAAATTTAAAGATACTAAAAAGTAAAAAAATATTTTTTATAAATGTATTACACTAATAAGTATATAAAACTATATAAAATAATAAAAATAAAGAATAAAAAGTATAATTAAAATATATTTTATAAAGGAAAGAAATAATTTGAAAATAGAAAAAGTAAGAAAGAGAATTTTTATAAAATAAATTTGTATGTGATATATATGTAATTTTGTTCTTACAATAAAAGTGATTTATTATATCTTATTGATATTCAACTTAATCCACTTAATTTTTCTGTTTTCTATCTCGTACACTTATAAAAAAAATGGGGATAAACGACTGTGAGAGAGAAGTGTGAAAAAAATTGCTTTAGAGTAAGAATCACAAAGTGAGAAAGAAGGATATAAAAGCTTGAATCATAGAGTAAAAGAAGAAAGAGAAGGCAGCAAGCAAACAAAAAGGAGTGCTCTTAGTGCAAATTTTATAGGTTGAGATTACTAATAGGAAGAAAGCTCACAAGTGTAGAAAACCTTTTTACGTCAGTTAAAAAGACTTTCTATATCGATATTGGAACAGGTATAGATACAAGTAGTATCGAAAGTTTCTAGAATCAACATAAGAAGATCACATACTATGTCGATTCTGGATCAAGTATAGAAATTTCACTTGAGAATATAATATTTTGTAATAGAAGTGACTTTTTATACCAACTAGTATTATACCCGTCCACACGCACAAGTCCTTTATTTTTGCTTTTTTTTTAATCTTTTTTAATTATGTTTTAAGAAAAATAATAAATTATTATTATATTTAAAAGAGGCTAAATTATTGATTTAGTTCTCTAATTTGCTGCTTTGGCTCATTTTAGTCCCTATATTACTTTCGGGTTTAATTTAGTCCTTCATTTTTTTAAAAAGATTCAATTTGGTCCACTTATTATTTTTTATTCAATTTAGTCCTCCTTCTTTTTAAAAGGATTCAATTTTTTCTTTCAGAATTTGAGATCAAATTAGTAATTAAGTTTAATTACAACTTATATATACATGTTAAACTAATTTTTTTAGAATGTATACATCAAATCAATCCACCTAAGTGTAAATATTTGAGTATTTATGTGGAGTTGAAAAATAATTTTTTTTTAATATTTAGGTGGAGTAGTTTGATATATAAATTATAAAAAATTAGTTTAACATATATATATATATATATATATATATAATTATATATAAGCTTAATTATATTATCTTATTAAGTGTTAAAATTATATTTGATTATAAATATAATATTTAATTTTAGAATTACATAATATAAGAAAGTTAAATTTTACATTTTGTGAATATTTTTATAATAATAGTCATTTAACTATAAATAAGTAGTATTTTTTTAATATCAATTTCTTAAAATTAATGTAGTAGATCATATTAACCTTAGTAGTCAATTACAATATTTTGTTGATTTACTTGTGATCTATGATGCACCGATACTTCCACTTGAGTCACGTATCTGTGTCCGATACTTTAGGATACTTTATCAATACATTTTAATAAAGTATCTAATTTATAAAGTCGTAGTACACTACAAGAAAATTTTTGAATAATGACAAATTTTAGTAACAACAAATATTTAGTTACTATACAATGATCAATTTAGGTACCTATTTAAAAAACTAAAAGTTATTGACAACTAAAATAGTTCCAAACAATTATAATTGATCTCTACATTGATAATTAAAATAGTTTTTAGGGTTAAGTATGTTTTTAGTCCCTGAACTTTGCTCCAAAATTGGAATTCGTCCCTGGTCGAAACTTTGATAAATTTCGGTCCCTAAACTTTAAAAATGAATGAATATAGTCCTTTTAACCCAATTTTGTTAACTTTTTTTTAGGTTTCGAACGCATTTCTCAGTAAATATTAGGGTTGTTTACGCCGTTTGACACATTCTCGGCTCAATATTTACTGAAAAATGTATTCGAAACCTAAAAAAAAGTTTACAAAATTTGATTAAAAGGACTATATTCATTCATTTTTAAAGTTTAGGGACCAAAATTTATCAAAGTTTCGACCAGGGACGAATTCCAATTTTGGATCAAAGTTCAGGGACTAAAAACATACTTAACCCTAGTTTTTATTATGAATTGATTTCTAAATTAGTTCTAACATTATCTACCAATGTTTTGACAACTAAAATAATTGGTTTCTAAATTGTCCACTAACATTAGCTACTAACAATGATATATTTATTATGTTTTTAAGAATTATTGTACAATTTTCAATATTTATATATCACGTATCTATCACGTATCGTATCCTATTATTTTCAAAATAATCTTATCGACGTATCAAATACGTGTTATATTCGATACATGTATCGTATTCGTGCATTATAGCTTGTGATTGATGCAAATAAAGACATTAATTGATGGATGAATGGAAATTGAACGATTAAGATATTTTAATTTTTTAGAGTACTTTTAATTACTTATTATTGTGTGGTTAGGGTTGGGTTATTATTAGTTATAATTATTTGGTAGACCCACATTAAATTAAAAATGTGTTTGCTAAAGGTATTTTCACAGATTGATTGTTTTGTGTGTTTTCTTTTAAACTTAGATTAAGAAAATTATTATAATTTTATTATTTTTATTTATATAATCCTTTTATATGATTATATTTAAGTGTTAAAATCGTGTATATTTATATATATATATATATATATATATATATATATATTTTGTACTTTTACTTATTTCATGAACCATGAACAATATACCATATTTTATTTTAACTGTGATTATATGCATTTCATTTTAATATAATATTCAAATTTTAATAATATAATAAAATTGTTTAAATATTGATATTATTAATAGTAAAATTGTTATTATTATAATCTAATATTATTATCAATAAAATAAAATATAGATATAATTGATCCGTACAAAAACTAATAATAATAATAATAATAATAATTTATTATAATAAAGATTTTTTATTTTGTTACTATGATGATTAAACTTAAAAATTAATTATATGTAATAAGTTTGAAATATATATATATATATATATATATATATATATATATATATAAATATTTTATTTTTTTAATATAATAATAAAAATTAAAAATAAATTATATATAAAAAATATGAAATATATATATATATATATATATATATATATATATATATATATATTAATAATTTTGTTATATTATAATGTTTAAACATGTATAATTATTTATAAATAATTGTTATGATATCATTAATATTAGTATAAATGATAAAATCCGATTATATTAACAATGTATAATTATTTATAAATATTTGTTATGATATTATTAGTGTAAGGCTCTCTTATTTCAGTCCCAATGTTTAAGGGTTGCCCCAAAATCTAATGGGCCTAATGGTTGGCTCATAGGGTGTCCAAGGCTCCTAAGGCAGTCCAACCCCTCTCACTTTTGTTATTCTTGCAAAAATAGTACTCTCACACTCTCATTTTCTCTCCATAGAGGCTTTGCTAGGGTTTACCCCTTAGTTCACTTCAAGCTAGCTCAATCTCGTTTCTTCTCCACGTAAGTTGTATCTAACTCACCTTCTTCCATTCCTAGCTTGTTTTCGTGATTCCAACTGGGGGTCATCATTATAACCTTGTTCCCTATTTGTCCATCGTTTTTCCAACTCACTAAATTGTCCTAGGAGCTGTGGTGCTTATCTGTTCATACTCACAACTCTCACAATAACTTTTCCAGTTAAGGGAAGCTAGGGTTTCATGTTTTTAATGTATGTGGCTTGATTTCAGTTTTGTTTAGTGCTCTTGGTGACTGTATGCCATTTAAGATAACATGAATATGTATTGTGCATCATTCTGGGTGTAGTTCTGTGTTGACATGCGTGAATAGTGGAGGCAATATAATAGTCTTGCCCAAGCGAGTGGGTCTCACCTAAGCGAGAGTATTAGAAAACCCTCCCTGGTGTTGCGCGAGCTGTCTCTCAGGCGACGAGATCCTGTTTTGAGCGAGAGTCCGTCTCGCTCAGGCGTGGAGGTCTCGCCTAAGCGAGAGAGCGCACCAATACCATTATTCCACTGTTTGAGCTCTCGCCTAGGCGAAGGGAGCTCGCCTGAGCAAGGGAAACCTCTCGCCTGAGCGAGACCCTTCCGCCTGAGCGAGAATTGGGCGAGAATGTGCGATTGTTCTATTTCTTTCTCTATTGTTGGATGTTTGACATATGTTTGGATTGATTTCTCTTTAAAAGCATGAATTGGGTGAATATGCTTGAGCAACATGGGTTATGGTCTGTGATTGATAAGTTTAACATGATCTTGGCATGTGACATGTATGGGATGGTTGGTTACGAAAGTGACACAGAATTGGAATGAGCATGAATGTTATATTGTTTAATGGAACATGTCCTTGGTAAGGTTAGGATGTAATTCCACGACAGTTTCGTGGTGGCGCCTCATTGGTTAGGGCGTAATTCTATAAATCTCTAGGTGAGATGTCATGCTGATGCCTCAGTTGCTCAGGACGTAATTCCATGACTCCTGCTAGTGGGAGTTCATGGTGGTGCCTCATTTATATAATTTAGTAAGGATTCAAGGTAAGGATTGCATCCTAACACTATAATGAGTCAATTAGTCTCACATAGAGCGTACTGACTCAAGTGGTGAGAGTTGTAGGAGGCCTGAAACACTTTAAGGGCTAACCTTGTGTGTGGGGATGTAACACTAGAACAATTAGTTCGGTAGAGCAGTAAAGACTACCACAAGTGCAAGCATCCCCTAAATCCGACTAATTATATGTATCCGAATGAGTCGTGTCTTGAGTCTTAGTGTATTGTTTGCAAGTCATAACATGATTGATTGACTATGAATTTTGGACTATGAATTGTGTGTAATTGTATGATAAATCATTTCTTTATATGTTAATGTGTGACGTGTCGTTTAAGTAAGTTTATTTATTAAATGAGACGTTACAATTAGTATTAGTATTAATATAAACTACCGAAAACACAAGTTCTATCCACCTGTGTTCTGGCATTTTCTTAATTTTCATAAAAATTTGAGTTAAGATGAATAAGAAATATATAACTAATTTTAAAATAGTTGTTAAATGTAATTTTGAAAATAATTTTTTTTGAAAATAACAATTAAAGACAATTTTTTTTAAATAACGATTAAGAATAAATTGTTTATAAAATAATTAATTTTAAAAATAATAATTAACGATAAAATTGGAATATCGAAATGTGAATAAAAAAAGGATATCTCTTTATATATTATATATTGTTATAGATAATAAGATATGATTATATTAACTACTGCTATTATATGTAGTCAATTAGTTTTATTAGTTTTTATAGTATTTCTATCTTGAAGTCTTTAAATATTTGTAATTAATATTATATTTAAATCTGTTATAGGCTTTTTTTTTCCCAATTTTTTTTAAAGAAATTAATATATTTATTTTTATATTTAAATATATATTTATTTAAATACTTATATTTAGGTGTTATAATATTTAAATAAAGAATTTATAATATAAAATAAATAAAGTAAACTGTACTATTTTTTTATTAATTGAAAATAAATTGTCCAAACTTATATATGTTTTTATTTTAATATTCTTATTTTATATTTCTCTTTTATTTGTGTTTTTTTACTAATTTTTAATTAATCTTTTATTTGTCGTTTTATGCATTTTAGCATGATATAATAATAATAATAATAATATTATTATTATTATTATTAGTTAATTATCGAAATGAGAGATTAAAAAAATAAATAACAATTATTTATTATTTTTAATGTGCTACTACCTAATATCAAATATATATATATATATATATATATATATATATATATATATATATATATATATATATATATATTTACATTTATTGTTATCTTTGATGATTTAGAGTGATATCTACTTAAATGTATTTAGTTTTACGTAATTTGAATAAGTAAGAATGCATTTCATCCTTTTATAGGTTAAGATACAAAACAAAACAGTCATGAATATTTTAAAAATATGTTGTCTTTGACATGCTTGTGACTTGAATATATGAATCATTTTGTGGTTTGAAGTTCCTTAAATGCGAATTACTGCAATGGACTCCACCACTCTTTTAGCATTATATCTAATTGGTTGATTTTTGTAGTTCAAAGAATTAATAATTCAGCAAAAGAAAATGAAACTGACAAAAAGGTTACCTACATTTTGGCCTCAAATCCAATTTCTGGAATTTCCACCAGAAAAAAGGAAAAAAATGTCATCCCTGAAGTAAAATTTAACAACTACATAGATTTATCACTCAACATATTAAAAGGAATAATTGTATAGGAAAGTTAAAAAGGATTGCAACTCATTAGTCTAACAGTAAATATTACATATCTAGAAATTTTTTTCTCATCTCTATAACACCAGAGAAACACAAATCCTAATTCCTACAATAGAAAAATAGAGTACTAAGATATTGGCACCCACAATCAAACCAATTGGAATAGGGGCGACAATTCCCACATTCCCTTTCTTTGGATTCACTGTTGTGGTATAAATAATGTAAACCAAACCAAAAGTCATCACAACTTCAAACACCAATGCATTCCACACAGACACACCAAGGGATAGAGAAAATAAATGAGCTTAAAAGGTAAATATCAATTGCTTGTGGCAGTGTTAAAGTTGAAGGAGGATTAAGGAGTAGAATGCATTCAATAACTGAACCAAGTAATTGTGCAATACTATCCAGAATGTAAGTGTAGACCTAATACGTGTAATCATTTCGATATTGATTGAAACCAAATCACAAACACAATGATTCTAATCCATATAAGAATATCTCCTTTGCAAGTGAGATAAAGTTGATGCAAAAAGCTAGATGATCTAAAACCTAAAGAACAATATCAAAATGATCAGGCTCATTTCTTCTATGAAAGATATAGCAAAACAATTTTCACTTGAATTATAATGTAGTAATTTTCACTTAAATCATAATGCAGTAATTTATATTCAAACCTGTGAAACTCCAGCTCTAGTACCTGCAACATTTTATTGTCCCTAATTACCAGTAGCTGGTAAGACTTCCACATTCTTCCCAAAAGCATCTTTCCGGGAGAACAAATATTTCAAAATGATTTTTGTAACTTCATTTCTACTTCTGTACTCTGTACATTCCTTTCCTGTACCTAATGTGGCTTCTGCCAAAAGAAGCAAACTTGTTTAGGAAAAAAGGCAAACCTATAAGGAAACAATGTCGTAGGCGGTGATATCTTGATAGAAAAATGATAGTTTAACCTCTTGTTTTTAACCTCTTTTTGACCTCCTGACGTGTCACTGTGAAGTGACAATTTAAATTTCATTTTCTATTTTTTTAAAGTCTTTTGATGTGGCCTTTGGGTTGAGTGATTGATGGGACAAAAGTAAGGGCGCGTGAAATGCAGCGGGAGAAGCAATTCAGAAGTGGTTTTGAAGTGGTTTTGAAAGGGAGAAAAGGAGAGACCCCACTTTTGTTCTTCGTCGTCCCATTTTTCCAACCAAAGAATGTTTTACCAAGTTTTTCCATTCAGCCAAGTGGAGAGATCTAATTTTCATCCATTTTCTACCTTTTTTCTTAATCGAGGAAGTGGACAAGAACTGGGCATTGCTTTATTGGTCCATAAATTTTAAGACGTTGTTTACCATGGTGTGGCTTTTGATCGAAAAAAGGTTGGGTTTTTTTAATTACATTGCGTGTTTTCTTTGATTATTTATGTGTTCTTGGAAACAGTTCAGAAGCACTTCAGAAGTGGTTTTGAAAGGGAGAAACTTTTAAGTTTATTCGTGCGGCATAACCCAGCTTTTGACACAAAGGACTCCAAAGTCATTTGTTGTTGATGAAAGAAAGGGTTTAGTTTCTAAACCATCGGTGGTTGCGGCAGGCTTGTGTGTTTGTGACATTATTCATCGAGTTGGGGTACGAAGTTATGGTCTCTTATTAAACTATTCTGGTTAAGTGACAATACTTATATTATATGTCTTTTTATAAAATCATAAGTGTCTTTTTTATCTAAAGATTATGGACAGGCAAACCTGGATATTCAAATACAGATTATGGACAAAAAATGCTGGATATTCAAATATCCTAACGAAAATGGAATAATTCATGAGGGCTTTCTTTTTGCATTAAATTCAACGTAACATTATTCACCATGCATCCACCAAAAGCATTCTCCTATTAAACTATTCTGGTTAAGTGACAGTACTTATATTATATGCCTTTTTATAAAATCATAAGTGTCTTTTTTATCTAAAGATTATGGACAGGCAAACCTGGATATTCAAATACAGATTATGGACAAGAAAAGTTGGATATTCAAATATCCTAACCAAAATGGAATAATTATGAGGGCTTTCTTCTTGCATTAAATTCAACGTAACCTTATTCACCATGCATCTACCATCTCCTATTAAACTATTCTGGTTAAGTGACAGTACTTATATTATATGCCTTTTTATAAAATCATAAGTGTCTTTTTTATCTAAAGATTATGGACAGGCAAACCTGGATATTCAAATACAGATTATAGACAAGAAAAGCTGGATATTCAAATATCGTAACCAAAATGGAATAATTATGAGGGTTTCTTCTTGCATTAAATTCAACGTAACCTTATTCACCATGCATCCACCAAAAGCATTCTCCTATTAAACTATTCTGGTTAAGTGACAATACTTATATTATATGCCTTTTTATAAAATCATAAGTGTCTTTTCTATCTAAAGATTATGGATAGACAAACCTGGATATTCAAATACAGATTATGGACAAGAAAAGCTGGATATTCAAATATCCTAACCAAAATGGAATAATTATGAGGGCTTTCTTCTTGCATTAAATTCAACGTAACCTTATTCACCATGCATCCACCAAAAGCATTCTCTTATTAAACTATTATGGTTAAGTGACAATACTTATATTATATGCCTTTTTATAAAATCATAAGTGTCTTTTTCATCTAAAGATTATGGACAGGCAAAACTGGGTATTCAAATATCCTAACCAAAATGGAATAACTCACGAGGGTTGTTTTCCTCATGAAATTCAAGTCAACCTTATTCACCATCTATCCACCAAAAACATTCTCCTTTGAAACTATTCAGGTCAC
>Ga0214544_1010968_pt1 | contig 12922 bp, 8 predicted proteins | sample CNSS3metaG_FD_160074 | JGI IMG/M metagenome (GOLD analysis project Ga0214544, IMG submission 160074) | Root nodule microbial communities from cowpea collected in UCLA plant growth center, Los Angeles, California, USA - CNSS3 | ecosystem: Host-associated > Plants > Roots > Nodule | place: USA...
TATAATTATAATTATAATTATAATTATAATTATAATTAAATTTGACATAATAAAATATACTGTTACTTCTAATTTTAATTAAATTTAACTTAATAAAATATAAATTAAATTTTAATTTTAATTTTTTTGCGAGTAACGGGTACCCGCGGGTACAGATAGTATGATACCCGTACCCGACCCGTTTATAAGCAGGTATTAAAATACCCGCTACTCGCGGGTAATAAATACCCGCGAGTAGTAACTATCCATCGCGAATTTTATCCGCAAATATCCATGGGCACGGATATTTTTACCATCCCTACATATCTGTTATAATTTTAAAATATTTTTCAAATTAACTTCACAAAGCAAAAGATTGAAATGGTAAAAGGGACTAAAAAAATGAATTCTCATTACTTTAAAAACTACTCAAGTAACTTAATTACTTTAAAAAGCTACTGATGTAAAAAAGATAATACTTACAAAACAAAATTAAGGGATTATTCTTTTTCTTCCCATATAAACTATTTTGGAATTCAAAGTTCACATTGAAAACACAAAACATATCAAGATTGTTTATAAAATTGAACTTCTGATAGTTTACTGAGCTAGATTTTCTTCAAGCGTGACCCTTTGCTAACTTCAACAAAAACATGAGATGAATTACCGAAGAATTGAACTAAAAATAAAACGAGAAAATATGTAATCCTAATTTCCCTACGTAAGCCAATAGTAATGCTATAAAAGTATCTTAAAGATCACAGTGCAAATATTAGTGGCTAAACACATGATAATATGATATGCCTAGTTTGCTTCTTCAATCTTCTGGAACACAACTGCGAAGAACTTTTTCCCTCTGAGACAGCAAGTTTTCAGCCTTTCTCTTTTTAAGATCACGAACTAATTTATTGACATAAGCAATGTATTTATCGACATCAAATTTTCTTTTGCAGCCTGCATAGTTCATGTAACGAATTTTCCCAAAAATGGGCCGCTCCTTCCACCCCTGAAATGCATCATAACAATGTAAATGCCAAAACTCGGAGCTTTGGAACAAAATTTAACAATTCTGCTACTTTTTAATATGATCAAGGAAACACCCAGCTCTCAGTTCATTCAATTTTCGTGAATATAAAAAAGATCAAATCAATTCTGCTGAACAAAAACACAATTTACGAAAACCACTCTTCCTCGACATTGAAATTAAAATGTAACGAATGAGAATGACACAATCGAACCTGATCATGAACCCCGCATATTGACCACATACAGCCAACATAACCATTTGGATCTCGCCCATCTAATTCATACTGCAGTCAGTCAAAAAATAGTGTAATAAGCTTCATTTCATGAAATCACACATACGCTGACCAAAACTATGCACGTTACCTTGTCATTTAAATATAGAGATATCTCAAGGGCTTCTTCAGGTCCTCGTGTCCACTCAAGTATCTTCTTTGCCCAATACATTCTGTACATGAGATTTTATAATTGAGGAAACAAAATAAGGCTCCTCTTGGAAGCTAAAGTTGATGGATTCTCTTCTTTTCATGACAACATGTATAATAAGCTTAGAATGAGAATGTGCAACATAAGATACTTCGAAAGGAAACAAACAAGAGACAAGAATTCATCAAGAAGCTACGTACCGCATAAATCCGTGCATTTTCCCCTTGTGAACCATCTCCAGCTGAGAAGCATTCCAGAGCTGATGTTTGCGAGAAAACAATACTTATTTAAGGCAAATGACAATAAAAAAAGCAAAGATTTAGAAAGAGCTGAAGCGTAACAACGCATCAAATATTAATTGAGGCACTGAGAAAATTAGTAGGGAGATAGTAAATTATTATGTGGAAAAAAGTACGAGAATCTTCGAAGGTTTCAGGTTTCAGGTTTCTTCAGTTGAGAATATAATTATTATCCATGAAACATTGGCTTACAGGATCAGCAGTTTGTGCCTTCTCCAATTGTTCCCTCCTGAAAAAATCCGAAAACTATTTGAACTTGCAAGTAAACAAAAACAATAGAGTTGGAAACAAACCAAAGTGACTCACGTGTAAACATGTTCACGCTTATCAGTGGCATGTTCGGTTAAGGTGTTCCGAGCCCAACCCCATGCTCCTTTTATTGAATCATAGTGGGGCTCGTAGAAGCAATAGTTATCAGCAAGCTCCCTCCGCACAATCAACTCCTCCAAGAAAGTATCAATGGCCTTTAAACCACAAGTTAAAAACAGGAAATTATACTAAACATTAGTATAAGATGTTTCAATGTTTGTCTATTATCACAATTTTGGGGAAGAAAAGAACATCGAGAAACAGAAAGAATCAAGTGCAGGGCAAGTAAACAAACTTGAGGATGTGAATTTCGCAGCTTACGTGCTTCAAAAGCACATCGCTGAGCCGATATCTGTCCAAAATGCAAATAGGGAGATAAACCAGAAAGTGCATTGGGGTTGCACGGGTTGTTGCGATCTACAGAGTAACCTTTCAACCTTTTAGTCAAGAATCCATTTTCACTTCCCATCAGCACATCCCTTGCCGCAATTTCCCCCGGCTCACACCAATCAACTTCAGGAACCTCAGCTCCTCTCCTAGTAATTTGACAAAAACAATCATCAAGGCAGGGTCATCATATCCACATAATTTACTTAAGTGCAAACAACACTAACCTTAACACATCAGCAATGAGATCATCCCAATCAATGGAATGATTCTCGGGAAGGACCCACATCCTAGTTGGTAGATTATCTTCGATCTCAGGGAAATCGATGAGATACTCAGAAAGCCTTTTGTTTATCTTTGTCCTGATTGTCTTAGCACTGTACTCCAATTTATCAGAGGCAACCCAAAGTGGCACAACGTTGTGAGCGTCCACTTCATGCACCGTAACTGAATCGCTTACCCTCTTGCAAATCTCTTCTTTACACCTTCGAATTTCCCGCAATGGTGAGAAATCCGTTACCAAAAGTGAAGCTCCACATTCTCTAAGAAACGTTGGCACGGTCTCTTCCGCCTCTCCCTACATTAGAGTTTGAAAGTATAAACAACATCTTAGTAGAGCTAAGACCTTGTTTAGTTAACGGTCTCATACAAGAGGTAAAACGAATTAGTTCGAGTACAAATTAATATCAGCTTTTGAAGAAATTAAGAAAAAATGTTTCCATAAATTAGCTTCAACAGAGGAGACCGCCACTGATTTTGTTGATCAAATGCCAGACTAGTTTAGCTTAAGAAGTTATCTTGAATTCGAGTTTTCATATACAATGACTCGGAGGAAATGTTTTGTCCTCTACGGTGACTCTACCAAACTCGTGCATGATTATTTCAAATGGAATGCAGTTAAACATCTTCTACAGAAGGAAAATTTATAAATAAACTAATTCTTACTTAAGTTTCATTTGAGAGTTGAAAAGTTGATGGAGACCTAAATATTATTTAAAAAACTATCCAAACAAAAAGCGAAACTTTAATAACTGTGCAAGTTACCTGGAACAAGAAAAATGGAATTTGAAGAGTATTCTGCATACGGTGGCCCAATTGGCGCAAGCCCCTGAGCATGAACCCTAGATGACGGGATTTGGCGTCGAGAAAACTGTGGAATAAATTGAAAACAACGGCAACGGGAACGTTGGCTTTGTTGGCCTCAGCAACGGCGTGGATCAGAGCCCAGTTGTCTCTCACCCGTTGATCCCTGAACATCCAGTACACAACGGGACCCGAACCCGCTTCTCCAGACGAACTGGTTTTCAGGGTCCGAATCCGACCTGCCTGAACCGTCATCGGCGACGCTAATTTGGAAGCCATCGTGTTCAACCAAGCGCCTCTACTCCACAAGTCTTGGAGGGAAATTCAACAGTTCCATGTGTGGTTTCAAACCAACGTACGTGGTTCCACTCTCTCTTTGGCACGTGTACAATACTATTTATTATTATTTTGTTTATCATTGCACATAGGCCCACATCAAAGATGGACCTCACCAATCTATACGAAAACAGCCCTAAAACAGGGTAGGTCAATCTTCAAGGCCCAACCCAAGTAAATCCAACAACAATTAACGGTGGAGAAAAAAATAACAAAAAAATGGGTCACATGATTAGGTTTTGGAGCAGAAGAAGATTGTTGTATATAAAGAGTTTGTTGTCTTCATACATTAATCATTGTATTTCTTTCTCTTTTGCGTTAACCCACAAGCATATACACAGACATAGAGACAGATAGATACGGAGAAAGTGAGTGAATGAGTTTTTGGTTGGTGAGTGAGCCATTAGCTATCATTTCTGTCTCTCACTTATATCACTAATTACAAGACCCAACTAACTCTCATCATTCTTCACTCTGCTTTCAATAATTTAAAATTTTATCATAATGTATTTTTGCTATATATTTTATGCTTTTAAGTTATAAATCTATTTTCATTTAATATTACTAATATTCAATAGAGGATTTGTAAAAGATTATGGGTGTATTTTTTACTAATTGAACTTTTATTTTTAAATAAAAGATTAATTGAAACACATTGGTAAATTAGAAAAAATTATCGAATATTAAGTATGGTTTTAGCGGAAAGTTGATATGAAAAGAAAAAAAAAAATCAATCTTGAATTACTCTCGTATCATCCAAACACAAATAATTACAATAGGTTGATATTCTAAATTTGAGATCGGATTTTAAATCATCTTACAAAATAAAGATATATAACATTAGGATAGATCCTCGTAAAAGAATTATAAATATTTAAAAATGGTTTTTTTTATGCTATCATACTTAAAAATTAAATTACGTAAGACAACGGGATCTTTAAAATCTACAATAACAGTGCTCTTATATTCTAAAAAGAAACTGGAAAAATATATATAGAATGGGATAATTGTCTTTATTAATACTGTACATGTTTTTTACGGCAATAATAAATAATATATATATATATATAATAAAAAATTAATGATTATACTAATTATTAAAATAAAAATTATTATGAAAGATTTTTTTTTAATTTTTATAATATTGTAATTACATATCATTTGAGATAATTATTATATATCATAAACAACAAATTCTTATCTTGATAAGGATAAAATTAATAATAAATTGTATATATTGAAAATGGTTGCAAAATGTTATAAAAATAAATTTATTATAGATTATTGATTGCTATATCACTTTCTCATAAACATACAGGGGTTTTTTTTCATGTATTTCTTTCGATACTTGAAAAACATGGTACTCTCTTTAATTTTAATATTCTCTTGGTTTTTTCACCATACTAATTAATTAAAGTGTATTTATAAATAAATTTAAAATGAATTTCGTACAATAATCAATGATGTTACAATACGTAATCATTTTAGAAGTATAAACCATCTTTAAACAATCAGTATATTTTAACAAAATATTTATTTTAAATTATGAAAGAGAATTAGAAACTTTCCATATCTGGCATGAGTGGAGAGGTTTTGCCGACTTAAATACTCTAACAAAAACGAGAGGTCCCAGGGTCCCCATATCCATCATCAATGGCAGCATAATTGCCACATGTGAGCTAATAACCACACTATCAATTGAGCATTTTTTAAACTGAAAAAATATAAATAGTGTAAATAGGTATAGTTAGTTGGATAATATGATGCAGAAATATGATACGTCTATTAGATACGATACGTATCCGATATACTGATATGTTTATTTTTAAATTAATAAGATATGATACGTGATAGATTGTGATATATGAATATTGAGAAGTGTATAATAATTTTTACAAATAAATAAATATATTATTATTAATGTGTGAATTTAAATTTTTTAATTAGTGATTAATTATTTTGGTAATCAAAACTTTGTAACTAATATTAGTGACCAATTTAAAAATCAATTCGTAATTGAAACTATTTTAATTATCAATTTATATATCAATTATAATCTTTTTGAATTATTTTAGTTCTCAATTTGGTCATTATATAGTGACTAATTATTTTTTCACTAAAATTTGTCACTATTCAAATATTTTATTATATTATACTATAACTTTATAAATTAAATATTTCATTGATAAATTTTGGTAAAATATCAGACACGATACATGTCAAACACATGTACCTAAAAATAAATCCACAACAGAATTTACAAGAAGATAATAAATTATGATTGAAAGAAATGGTACATAACTTGTTACTAATGTGAAAAAATGCAAGTGAATTTATTTCGATCTTAGATCTAATTGAATAAACTGCATATACTACAGAAGAAAATAGGTTTTTTAAATAAAAACTAATCTGAACAAGAAATAAAATTAGGTATTTAATTATTATTTTTATTTCATGCAAAGGCATTGAATTATATTTGAAAAGAATAAAAGTTAGAGTCCATTCAAATCTAGTTTAGGTCACTCTTTCACGTTAAATGTTCAAACTGTTACATTTTTATTTAAACTGTCACATATCTTAGAGAGCGGGTGGATTGGAATAATAAGACAAAAGAATTTCAAAAACAAAAAAGATAATGAACATTAGAATGATTCTAAAAATTAAAATTAGTATGTCTTAATATTTTTTTATTAGTTCGTCCGGAATAATGATTATGTTTTGAAGTATTGTTCATCTTAAAAGGTAAAGATTTATTATGATTTTATCCTTAACAGATGTATGTAAGATGAAAAGAATAAGTATTTCAACTACGACATCAACATATAAGTGATATGAAACTTATTAGATATACTTGACACCTTAAAGTTGATTTGAAATGTCATTTGACACATTAACAAAATTTAACACAATTATATTAAAACAACTATATCTATTTATTTTTAAAATTTAAAAACTAAATTATATCAAAATTTTTTAAAAAAAATTGTCTTAAAAGTTGGAACTAAAAATATATTTAATTTAAATTATTATTCAAAGAGAAAAGAGAGTAAAAAATTAAAAGTGATGAAGAAAAAAGAAAGGAAGAAAATGAAAAATTGTAATTGTATTGTTGACGTCAGGATTTGATCATATGAGTACGACCTTCCCTTTTTTGATGTGCAATATACTGTTACAAACTTACAAGCAACTTTGTTGTGGCGCTTCAACACCATGTTCCCCGAAGCAAATTAAGACATTGAACTTTTTGCAAATAAAATCAATGTTAATAATTTCGTTCCAACAACCCCTTCTGAAATGGGGAAAAGGTTTGAAAAAAGAAAGAAGTCGGTTGAGATTCGTTGTTGAAGAATCGCTCTCTCAAGCATTTTCTGTGTTACTTCATGCCGACACCCTTCCTTTCCTCTGCCTCCTCTCTTTTTCTCTCTGCATCACACATCACAACAATGTTTAAAACACAAGTTACCCAATCTTTTTTTTCTTCAACAAAACTTTATTATATATTTTGTATTTATCCATGTTTTGGATTATGTTATTGATTTCACACTTCACCCGCACTCAACTTAGGAATCCTATTTTCATTCTCAACCCATTCCAACTGTCTCTGGCCCTCACCCATAAAGACATTTAAAATTTCAACTCACAAGGCTCAGAATGAGACCTCCTAGGTTTCTAGGTTGTCTATGGTCCAGTAACTTCTATAAACAACCAATAATTTCATGGCCAATGCTATCACAGTATCATTCTCCACTACATCAATTTAACGTGATAATAATAGATTGTTCTCAAGTGGATATTCATCGAAGTTTCACATCGAATAATATAAAGAAGAAAATAACAGAAAAATACTATAAAAATAAAGAGTTGATTTTAAAGTTATCACTACAACTCAATAGGTGTCTTGGGTGTATGAAAACTTGTATAGTCGTTTGTTATTAGAAAGTTGCACTATGAATTGTTTGAAGTTTTAGTCCATAAAAATTACAAATTGTAAAAAAGTTTGTAATTTTTATCCGAAAAATTACACTTGGATAATAATACTTCTGGTTAAGTATTTGTGAATGTAGATCTTGAAGTGCCGAAGCAAATTAAATTTCTTTCCTTGTGTGTTTTTAGAATTGTTCTGTACCTATACAAAGTTTATTTTAAGAGCTGAAAAACATTTTATGAGAGAAGCTTGAACTAAGGATTAGAGTTCTACAATTGCCAGCGAAAAGAGAAAAAGAATTGGGACCCCATGAGTTTACGTCCATGTTCGTGTTGGCTAACAAACAAAGCCCATGGGGTAGGGCGTTGTTTATATTCTGCTGACAAAACAATCGAAAGAGTTTATTAAGAATCAACACCCTGACTGAACTTGAAAGCAATGGCCATTTGTAAAGTTGCGTGTTTGACGTAAGTTGAACAAGACTTCGGGATCATTAATGCACCAGTTTGACTTTAGGAAGAAAGCTGAACGACTTTGGACTTTGGAGTGGAAAGGATTCACCAATTTGGGAGTCATGAAAGCAGAGTAACAACTCGGTTTTTTACGAATGCATCGTCATGTCATGTGCCATTCAAGATTCTCTGCAACAGAAACAATATCTAATGTCACATTCCATTAAGACAATTTCTCGTGCCAAACGTTACACATATTATAGGAGAAAAAACTGCAGCTGAAGTTAACAATAATTCCAAATTGCTGATAAAGTTTGAGCATAGATTCGATCTTAGATTATAGGAAAACTGACAAAAAAAAAAGTTTCCCCGTCTACGATTATATTATTAATTCTCAAAATTACTACAGGAACATTGCAACATACATTTTCTACAACACTCTTCTGGCATTTACAAATAAGTGCTGGTCATGCACTTTCTTCTGTAGCTTTAGGAACAAAGAAAATACATATCCTTTCTCAGTTTCCAGGATGTTTAACGACTTGAAGATAAATCATACGAGTGGAAAGAATTGAATGAATCCTTAAAATTAAAATTCCTAAAAGAATTGTCACGCTGAGGAAGTGTCCGCAAAAACCTCGTTTAACACATCGTCCTCACCATTTGCCATGCTGAACAGCTCTGCATTCTTCTGTTCATCACCTGAAAAATCTTTTCTTTCCAATTTGGAATGAGCTGCAGTAAAAATCAACTTGTGAACCCTATCCAGTGCTTCTCTGGAGTGTCCTTGTGCACACACCCATCTCCAGGAAGACCAATTGCATTTGAAGCCAAGGGAAGTTGCGTGAAGGAAAATCAACCTAACCGCAACTCTTCCCAGAGACTTAAACTCTGTGAGATGAGTTTCCCACACAAGTCTACTGCTTTGGGGATTCACAATCTTCATTTTCCCAGTAACAGGATCCCTCTCCTTCATCTGCACAGCACGAGCGTAAACCGGGTCAAGCCCCTGCGTTCTCCATTTCATGAGCTCCATTAGAACAATATGAGCCTCGTCCCTTGAAACGAGTCTTGTTATGAGTTTATCCACGTCTTTCTCTTGTTCCGGTGTCAAGTACTTAAACGGTGGAAGGTACTTCCCACTCGTGTCCCTCACCAAATACACAGGGTCAAGAATGTAAGCTGCGGCCCAAGCAGGGTGGTAGTTTTTCATGAACCGTTTTTCAATAATTTTCTCCACCGCTCCTTCCGCAACCTGGGATTTGGAACTCCAGTCCTTCACTCGTGCCCTTAACTCACCCCATATCGGAAGGCATTGCCCTACAAGAGGCCTCTCTGTCTCAATCTCCTGAGCCATCTCCTTCACCAACTTAACCAACGAATGAACCGCTTCCAACTCATTCCAAAACCCCACATCTCCAATCATGTCCCCGACTTCCCTCGCATTCGGGTCTTCTACGGACGCCATTTTCAATGACTCGTCCAAAAGCACCAGCTGTAACGCCCCAACTGAATTCAACAAGTCCTCCATCATTGCATACACAGTGTCAAAAGACTCGGACTCGCGCGAGGGCAACGGCATTCGGAGCAACCACGCATGTCCGTACTCCTGCTGTTGGTACTTGTGAAAACTGTTCCTCACTCCAGTTTCGTAGTTAACGAAAGTCGCGAGCTTGACACAATTCTGAGTTACGGTGCTAAACAGCGATAGCTCCTTGTTGAAGTCCTTGATCAAACTGTTGAACCCTTGGTACTGACAAGAAAGGTTAACCATCCCAGGGTTTCGATTCTCCAAGTTTCTCAATGCCGTCTTCTTAAACTTGTCTGCAACAACGCCAACACATTGTTGCCCGACATTCTCACAAATGCCGGTAACTGTCTCCCAAATAACTTCTTCCGCGTAACTGGGAGGAGCAGAACCGCCAACAAACAATGTCCTTCTGTGCAAACTGGTCCCATTGGGAAGATTAACGGTCATGTTAACCAGCTTTTCTTCGCAGTACTTCTTCCCCTTCCGTTTCCACCCATCCGAGGCTACTTGAAAGAACAAAGCGTCTCTGATTCGCGCTTCTGAATCTGCTTTAGCTTCTTCAAACTTGGCGTTCAATCTACTTCCAGTGAACTCTCTGACAGACACCGAGGGTAACCCAACCTGATTAAGAAACGCTCTGAACTTGGGGTGCTCCAGAGAGGAGAAAGAGACAGAACCACAGGATTCGTAGACCCAATCAGCGAGACAGTCAAATGCGCTATCGACTTGAGCTTTGCTGAGAGTTGGACCAGGTGAAGTTTTGGGACTCTTTAGCTTCTTCACACTGTCTTCCAACAAAGCTAAGGCGCCCAAATCCTCCTTCCCTCCGGACAACATCAAATGCGGTTGCTGCGGCAGCGCGTACGTCAGCTCTCCGAAGAATCGCAACGGATCCACTACGGCCAGCGGCGACACTTCGTAGGATGAAGCGGGGCCGGATGCGGAGGTTCTCTTGCGGTGGTTGTGGTTGGTCGGGGAAGGTGGTGGAGAGACGGCCACGGTGGCAGCGGCGGCGGAGGGGGATATGGAGGAGATTGGTTTGGCGGCGGAATTGAAATTGGGGCACGTTCCGCGCTTTAGATGCTCGGAGGCCGTGCGAGAGGGATTGGAAGCAGAGAAAACGGCGTCGCACAGGGAGCACCTGAGTTTGACGGCTTTGGGGAGCCCTGTTTCGGTGTTGTTCAGCAGCATGGGTTCCAGGTGCGCCCAATACCATGCCCCTTTGCCCTTCATAGCTTTGGTTCGAACCGTCATCAACCCTTCGTAGCGCTTGTGCGCAGATTTTGCAGTGAGTTCATCGGCTGAAGCTGAGTCGGCGGAGGGTGTGGTACTCGCCATCGCAAGTGGGAAATTGAAAAGTGATGATTTTCAATAGGAAATGAAAACTGTAGTTTCCTTTAGCGAGGATGAACGGTTTTATTTTATTACATGTTCAAAGGCATCAAGTTCTGTGCATTCAGTCGGGAAAAGCAGGTGGTAGCAGCGGCCGGAATTTGAATTTCCGGTGGGTTGCCATGGAACTAAGCGGCCATCTCCGTTAGGGGGAAATGGAGTTTGTTGTTTGAAAGATGTGTCTTGTTATTCTGCAAAATTTGAGAGATTTAATTTGTTGAGGGAGAAAGAAGAGAGCCAGAAATAGTAAGGCATATGAGGCTGAAAGAGAGAACAAGAACAAATTCCGTCACCTTCACGCGGAAACCATCTGCGAGTGGGGGACATTCTTCAGGAATGTTGATGGGAACTGCTACAACGAGGTAACGCTGGAATAACACCTGTTACTATCCCACGAACAAAACCATTACGTGATGATGGCTGTCGCAGCCCAATTCCCACTCACTGGCAAGTGGAAAGCACGCGCCCTGGACGAGGCTTTAGTTTTGAGTTTCCACATCTGTTTCACGTTCTATAGTTTTGCTCTCTTTATTATTTCTCTGCACTCAAATTCAAATTATATAAATTTCAATTTCCTACATTGTATTAGTAAATGTTTATTTAATATTATTATTTAAAAATAAGTTTATGTTATATAAGAGATAATTTTGAAAAAGATATCTTTTTATTATACAAAAATAAATATAAGACTAATTTTAATTAATATTCTTAATCACTATAAAAGTATTTAGATTTACTCATAATAAAGTATGGACAAATATTTATTTATCATTTTCCCTTTTGCTTTCCGGGCCCTTGTTGTGGGTCTGTTGCCTGTATTTTATTAGCATTTATTCTATGGTTTAATTTTGACAAAGAAAAAGGGGCTTTTTAGTCTTCATATTTTATAGTCTTTATTCGCATTTGTTAACAAAAATGGAGAATACAAATATATGGTTACTTTATGATGAATACGTAGCATCACTTAATTCTGAATTATTTTAGATGGGATTTTAAGATAATTAATACGAAATAAATTATTTATATATCAGCATATAATAAGATTTCGTTTATGATTTGCAGTGGTTCTTTTAAATTTAATAAGAAGGCATCTGTAATATAAAATCTTTTCGCACGGTCATTTAATAAAAAAAATGTTTTATATGATCATTCAATTGATTTTTATCATTCTATTTTAAAAATATTTTTTGTATATGGATAGTATAACACTTATAAGATATATAAATAATTAAATTGTATTTTTAATATTATTTTCATCAATTACGAGTTCGATACTATATAATGTCATCGTCGGCACCAATTTGTAGAAAACTATGAAAATATATATTAGAATTAACTTAGCATAAACCAGCGTCAATCTCATGAATGCTATAAGGCCCCATTTCCTTTCTGTCCTAGAATTTGTGGGCTGCTCTTGTAAGTGGGCCTAAGGGTTGGCCCAATGTATATAGACCCTTAGTATTGCCCTAATCCCATCTCACACTCACACTTTCAGAAAACCAGCCGTCAACCCTTTCTCCCTCTCACGAAAAGCTCTGCTAGGGTTAGGTTGCGCCATCTTCAAGCTAGCTCGAAGCTATTCCCTACTCCATCCCTGTAGCGCATCCTTGGAGCTGCCGAGCTCGTGGCCACGTAGTAGAGGTCTTCGCTAAGCTTTTCCAGGTACGGGAAGCTAGGGTTCTAGTTTCGAGTCTTTTTAGAACTGTTTCTGCGTTGGTTGTTGATTTCATGGTTGGATCTGTTGTTGTGATGTGTGAAAACAGCTTGCATGTGTTGTTTG
>Ga0214544_1010974_pt1:0-10000 | contig 12910 bp, 4 predicted proteins | sample CNSS3metaG_FD_160074 | JGI IMG/M metagenome (GOLD analysis project Ga0214544, IMG submission 160074) | Root nodule microbial communities from cowpea collected in UCLA plant growth center, Los Angeles, California, USA - CNSS3 | ecosystem: Host-associated > Plants > Roots > Nodule | place...
ATATATATATATATATATATATATATATATATATATATATATGGTTTAGTCTTCTCTCATTGAACTTCCGAAACACACTTCTCTCACAAATCTTAATACAACTTAATATTTTTTTATCATTTTATTTTATTTTATTAATATTTTTTATAAGGAATAAAATAAAAAATCATAAATATAGTTAAAATAGAATAATTAAGTAATAAAATAATTTAAGTTGAAATACGGATTAAAAATGTTTAGTAATTGATTTAATGTTATATATTTAGTCTAAAACTAATTTGATGTTATAGATTTAAATTATTTGATATGATGGGACAAAAATATAATATAAATGAAACATATTCCAAAAAAATAAGTAATTAACTAATTTATAATCTATAATCTATAATATTTCAAGAACACAAATATAAATTTTTGTCGCATGTCAGAAAATTTTGAAAAAAAATTAAAAATGAAAAAAAAGAAACTTTGCCATAAATATGCATAAATTATTTAAGTCTCATTTATACAATTCAAATAAAATATTTAAAATTACCCCTTATTATAATAACTTTTATACGTTATTTTTATGTTATTTATTACTATTAAATCAATTTAAAAAATTAAATTATTTATTATACATAATATATGATGACTTTTATATAAAATTATTTATTGGGTTAAATATTTCTTTGGTCAATGAACTTTGTCGCAAAATTGAAATTCATCACTGTCTGAAACTTTAATACGATTTGATTCACAAACTTTAAAGATGAATGAGTATATTTCTTTAAATCCAATCACTACTAAAGATTTTAATTTTAGCGTCAGTTGAATGTGTGGTTTAGTGGCCCTTAAAACCGCCACTATTTTTATTTCCGCCAGTTAACCAACTGCCACATAATTTAGCGCCACAAAAATACCATGGTGTCGGTTTAATATAACCGCCGGAATAACCACCATTAAAAATATTAAAGTCGGTTATAACCACCACTAAATTAATTTAAAGAAAAAGTTATCCGATATTTAGTGACAGTTATAACTGCCAGCAAAATTAATTTATTTTAGAAAAAGTAATATATAGCGACAGTTATAACTGCCAGCAAAATTATATATATATATATATATATATATATATATATATATATATATATATATATATATATTTAAAATCAACTAATATTTAGAGGCAGTTATAACCGCCGGCAAATCATAACTTTTTTAAGAAAAAAAAACTCGTTTACTATTTAACAAAAATCACGAATTTTGAGCTGTGGACAGAACTGCCATCCAATAAGGTGTTTTTAAGCTTCAAGTCTTGATCACATATTTGTTGCAGAAGAAAAAAATTAGAAAGAAAATAACCACAAAGGAAACTAAAAACTAACTGCCATCCGAAATGACTCATTCACAATATAATTATTCTATTCACCTTGGAATGACAGTAGCTAATTCCTGAAATAAGCTGCTGGAAGCAATATCGAGCCTAGAAAACTAAGAGATAACCAGAATGAAAATAAAACAATTGAATTTCCAAACACTCAGTTGCCAACAATGAAGTAAGGGAAGGGAGAATAAGTAGTTTCATGCTTATGATGAGTATAGAAGTGGAAAAAGAATTGGTGGATAAATGAAAAGAGAGAAAGCGAACAAACCTCATCTTCATTGAATCTTCCAGCACTACAAATCCTCTCAAAGAGCTCTCCACCACTTGCATACTCCATAACAATACCCAAATGTGTGGAAGTTTAACCCCCCTGCAAACTTGAAATCACATTTAAATAACCTAAACATGATACAAATAGTACTCTCACTAAGATCATATCATTTGTCCAGACTACATACCTCCTTGAACCGAATAATATTGTGCTGGCGAAGACTTCTATGGTTTATGATTTCCCTGGCAACATTCTCATCAATCTAGAAAACACACATCAATAAACTCTATAATTTGTACAAATGCATTGGTTTCATCAACTTTATTTTGCATCTCCTGCAGTAAATTTTGCAGTTTTTCCATCTCCCGTGTTTTGGATTCTTCTAGGTTGCTCTATAGGATCCCAAATAATTTTCTTTAAGGATGTCCTATGCTGAAATTGATCTTCCAAAATTTATGTATGTGCAAAGCGTATATCTCACCCTTAAACTTTTCTCTAGTCGAAGACGCCAAGTGAGTTCCTCCACTCCTTTTTTCAAGTTTCTCCTTAGTCTTTTTAAGTGCACCAGTTTCTCTTGCAGCCTAGCAAATGGACACAAATGTTTAGTCAAAGAGAAAGAAAGATATCAAACAATTAGGAATAATAAAGTGAGGTTTGTGGCTTGGTGTTACTTTAACGTTAAAATATAGTCATACAGAAGCAACTTAATTGGTTTCATTTTATAATTCATTAAACTACCAAAAAGAAAGTTGGACTTGAATGATTCATTGTTGATTGAACTGAGTTAAAGAGTAAATAAGTGGACAAACAAAATTATTGGAATCTTGACTTTAACTATCTCTGAATAAAGGAAAAAGCAAGAACGAGGTGGAAAATAACAAATGAAAAGAGAAACAAAAAACAAAAGTGTGGCTCATTAATTATTTTCACTTAATTTTTTCTGTTTTGATTCTTTTGATATTTTTATTTTTAAACCAAATGTTTTTATTTTTATTCTGTTTTTAACTTCCATTGTTTTTCCTAATTCCATTCACATAATTTCCCATCAATCTCTTTCTTTCCTAGCAAATGGACCTTAATTTCTAAAATTTGGCAAGCAAGAGAAAGTGAACCAAAGCATAAATAATGTATACATACTGAGCACTAATCAAGATTCTAGGGGGAAATCTTTCAAGCAAAAAAGGCTAATGATATCAAATTTGCAAATTGGTTAACTGATATTAACATTCACAATACCTTTGAGAGAATGCAGAGTAGGGACAACACATGATTACGAGAGATTGAATCACCAATGAAAATGATTTATTTCTCATAAACTTAAGAAGCTTCTTGGGATTGAACTTGGGCAATTCACTTCTTGGACTCCACCTCCAATACAAGTATCCCGAATCAGGACGTCCATTCCTCATACAATTTTGATGAGGTTCGACCATACGACAACTCTCATTAGTGTACACTGGTCCAAATTGGTCTAGTACCCATTCTCCCACAAAAAGATCACATGTTTTTGCAGGTACAAATTTAAAATGCCTATTATCATTGGCATTACAGGCTATCAAGATAAGCACTTCACATTCTTCAATTTATTCTAAGATTGTGCTTAGTTAAGAAAAAGAAAAGCTTGTTGCTTTAAAAGATTTGGTGTTAGAACCGTTGATTTGACTTAAATCCCCATCCTAGATGCAAATCTATAGTCCAAAGTAGAACCCTTATCAGGTGGAAACCAAAACTCAACATCATCCACAAATTGTTAAAACAAGACAGAGAAAAGAAGGAAATTAGATATGGCTCTTAATATTCGCTAAAATATATAAAATGGTTATTTTTCTTTTTCATGATGAGTTTCCTTATATGTAAGTTGCACATACCCGCAAGATTGAGCTTTGACACTCCACACGATTACACGAATATAATCGTCTTTCCTTTCAACTATATGGTGTTGTTGCTTTAATATATAAAAAGGATCGGAACAGGAATTTAACTTACATGGTTGAAAAAGTGCTAATATCTACAACCGAGTTACTCATTGTACCTGATGAGCGCTTCCTCCAAGGACTCGACTTGCCGACCATCGGTGCGTGACAATATCAGAACCATGCTTGAGCATCCATGGTAGCTCTAACCTTCATTACATCATATTCAATGCGTTTTTCCCCTAAACAACAAAAAAAAGCACGCGTATCGATAATAGAATTAGGGTTTATGAGAAGTTGAAGAAGCATCAAAAGAAAATCAAATTTGAATCGAAAAATAATGTACAACAAGAAAAATCAACTTACGAAACGGGAAAAATGCCTAAAAAAATGAAATTGCTAGAAAAAAAAAGAAAAATATGCCTTGGCTTCCATTGGAAGAGACCTGGTTCTTCAAAAAAGAGAAGATGATTGGTAGGAAGAAGTGAATCAGCCTTGAAAAAAACTTCATACTAAAAACGCGCGAAAGAAGTTATTTAAGCGCAAAAAACCACATATTATAAAATACCAATTTCAATATTCAAGTTAAAATATACTGGCGGTTTTCAACCGCCTATAATGATATTTAATTTTTTAATTTTTTTAATATAACGGCTATTTTATATAACTGCCATTAAATTAGTGACGCTAAAAGCTATTTATTTTGTAGTGAATTAAGTTATTTTTTTATGTGTTAAACACGTTTCTTATTAACATTAAAGTGAAAATGTATCAAATGATATAAACAACTCAAATACGATACGTAAAAGAAAATAACATAATTGATTAAAATGACCAGCTAATTTTTCAAGTTTGGGGTCAAAATGTATCAATGGTTTAGACATGATTTAATTCCAATTTCAAATCAAAATTAAATGATCAGAAATATATTTAACCCTTATTTATTTATTTAATTTATTTGAAACTTAACGCATTATATTATATCTAAACATATTTAACCCTTATTTATCTTTCTTGCCTGCTTTCATTTTCTCTCTTTGTTTTTATTAATTTCTTTGTTTTTGCGAGACTTAAAATCACTAATTCTATATTTGCATTTCTCAGGTTTCATCTTTTCCTTGACATAGTAGTTTTGCATTAATTTTTGTCCAAAATATTGCAATCAAACTCGGTCAACACGACATGAGGTTTTGGTTTTTGTTTTTTTATTAATAAAATTGTTTTCAAAGACTTTAATCATTCATCAATGGTTTCTTTATTTTTTTTTCTAGTAAAATGTATTGTTGTTCTGTACTGGAGTCATTCTAAAGAGGTTTATGTTTATGTTCACCCTTTCTTAATATCTCTTTTTTGCCATATTGAAAATAGGTCTTTGAAAATTTAAATTTGAAATAGTTTTGCTTTATATTTGTTGCCTTAGTTGCTTCTTATATATATATATATATATATATATATATATATATATATATATATATATATTTGTGTTTAGTGTTTATCGGTAATTATTGACAAACTTTACTGACAGATATTTTTGTCAGTAATTATTGATGAAATTATTTATCTGTCGGTAAAGTTTATCGATGAAGGTATTACTTACGAATTTTTGACCGTCGATAATTTTGATTTATTGACGAAATTTAAGCATTATTGATAGATTATGACTGTTGATAATATCATTTTTTTTGTAGTGGTGTTTGCATTTTTGTGTTTAGGGTTTACATATTAAACATGCAAAATTTTGTTCATCTGTTTCAAAAAATCATCCCAAAGAAAGAAAATTGACACAAAATGAAAAAGGTTATGAGGTTGTATTTCATTTCAGACTTCACTAAACACAAAACTCCATTATTCATGAATGATTCCTTCAATTTCCATTTGGTAAGGTCTGAAGATATATTTTTTGCTCTTTCTCTCTTATTTCATAAGATCTAACATTTTCATTTTTGGTTCTATCACTTTTTTATCACTTTTTTTTGTTATCGCTTAACATCTATGTAGATTTACTTTGATGATTTGTTGTTTACTATTTGTTCAAATCAAGATTTGTTTTCATGAATGATTTCTTCAATCATCATCATTTCATAAGGTATGAAATTTATAATTTTTTTTTCAATTTCTTCCTCATTTCTAAAGATTTGATATATATATATATATATATATATATATATATATTTTAGTTTTCAGGATAAGGGACCATGTGAAGCATAAGTAGTTGAAGAAAACTTCATGTTGTTGTTTTCGAGATGCAGGAAACGTTCGAGAAGGAGAAACATAAGGTTCTAAGTACAAGGATGAAGATCATTTTTGTTTGATTTTAAAGTAGAAGGCTCTAAAGTAGCGTCGGACGCCACTTTTTTAGCATCGGGCACCACCCTGTTTCTTTTTGTTTGCGTCATCTTGGAAAAAACGGGATTCTCATTTCGTTAATCATCAGATCGAGCAAAAATTTTGACTAGACACATGAATTGTTACTTTGATTAGTGAGAGCTTTGATTTGAAGTCTGTAGTTAGAAAAGTTAGACTCTTATGTTTGTCCTATTTTAGGTTTCTCTTTTGTGAAAAACATTTCTTATTTGTGGTTTTAGTTTGATCTATGGATGTTTATAGAATTATTGATAAATTCATTGAGGAATATGCATGTGTATAATGATGTATGAAACTATGATGATGATGGGCTTATTAATGGATATGAGCATGTATGAAAGTATATGATGGTTAACATGATATTACTTAGTATGGATGAATTCAAATATGAATGATTGTTTGATATTTAGAATTTGATGTAGAATCATGTTTATGGATGAGGAGCCAAGAGATGGAGTTGGGGAATGTTTTTGGAGCATGAGTGGTTAATTTTGATATAGTTGGTTTAGTGTAGTTGTATAAATGTCATATCTTTAAAGTCATATATTTTGGTATGACTTTATTAATATACTTTATACCTTATATTATCTATTTTGAATATTATTGTGAAATGTCTTATTTTATTAATTTTATACTACTAAAGTGGTTGTTACAATTACTATTTATTATAATTTATTATGAATAATTTTTATTGCTATTTATTATAATAGATATAGAGAGATATATATATATCAAATTTATCTTTTATAATAAAATAAAAACATTTAAATTTACTTCATCATAAATGTTTTATAAGATATTTTTTATATCAAAAAGTCAAAAGTAATTTTTTTATGTAATTAATATATTTTAACAGCGATTATTGTCTTTCAAAATAAACATGTTTATTGTATCTAAAATCTTGTTATGACTAGTATTAATAGCCAATTAAAAAAACATACTAATCAGGATTTTTTAATACACATTCTTGATTTGGAATGTTTCATTATAAGTAGGTTATGTTATTTTAAAATTGTAATCTACATCATCAAAATTCATTCATTTATAAAATTGCTTATGTTTTAAATTTGAAGTTAAATTTAGAGAATTTTTGGGTATAAAAAAGTGATAATGAAATTATTTATATTTTTTTATGTACTTAAAATTTAAATTTTGTTTATAGATATAATAATTAACTTTAAATTATATTTAAAATTATGAGTATAAACGTGCTAGAACTCAAAATATTATTACTATACCATAATATATTTTGATATAATTTACTTACTTTTGAATACATTAATTATTTTTAAAATTAGCTGTTAAATTATATATAAATTATTAATATGAAAATTAAGAAATTTAATTACATAACAAGATTGAATAATAAATGTATGATTTATTTTTTATTTTTTGGTAAATTTTCTCTTATTGTTAAAACCAATAATATTTTTAAAGATCAAGCACACTTTGAGACCACAAAATATTCGAAGTGAATATTTGATAATTGGGTTATTTATTTTAAAGATATTAAATATACAAAAAATATCACTATTGCACTTAAATACAAAATAAGTGTCTCTATAATGTTTTTAAGAGACATTCATGATTCGAGGGTAAAAATGTTAATTTTCTACTATCCTTATAAGTAAAGACATTATAACAAAATAGATATAGTACAAATATAGTAAACATTCTTTTAAGTCTGCATTCATTTAAGTCTACATTCCATCTAAATCTGTATTTGAAAAGGAAAAATCTTCGAAACAATAATTTTGTAACTTTATTTTTAGAAAAAATCGGAAAGTCATTTGACAACTATTTATGATTTGTTCATGTGTAATTGTTGATTGACCACTTTATAAAATGCAATGAAGGATAAAGAGTGCACCCTTAGCTTGATTTAATTGATCTGATGAGTAATACTTCACATGGACTATGTTTTGGATTGCTTCAACAAAGTATGATCTCCAAGCATTGACAATTATTTAGTTGTAGACCACCTTAGTCTTTGCATTTCGTATCTTCTTGACTTGCAATAAGGAAAAATGCTTTTTCATTTGTTTTTTTAGAAAATATAAGATTTATTATATGACATATTGTTGAAAATATTTACTTAATATATTTTTTATTTAAATTATTTTTTAGGAAATATTTCTACTTTTAAAATTATCTTTCATTTTTATAAATTAGTTATTATTTTAGAATTAGGAAATATTTTATATTTTATACTCTGTTACATTTTGTTATCTTAAAATTTCATTAGTTTGCATCCCAATTAAGTCCACATCAAACTCTCCAGATGAAAACACAAACTTCAGCGAATGATTACTATATATAATTCATTCAATTATAATAATAATTGATTGTTTTAATTGAGAAATGACTAAAATAGCAATTAAAGTTATTAAATCATGGAAATTGTTTATTTATACAAAAGTCATAACCACTAGTAAATAGTACTTCTTAGTATATATATACATATATATATATATATATATATATATATATATATATATATATATTATAAAATAAAGGAGAGAAAGAGAATAAAGAGTAGCGACTGATTTTTTGTGTATAATTATCAATAGGAGAAGTCCCCATTTATAGATACAAAAGACAACCAAAGGGATACAACTAAATGGTTACAACATTAATGATAACATCAATAGCAATCAATCATAGGTAACTGTTAACAACTCAATGGACATATATGCATTTCATAACACTCCCCCTTAGGTGTCCATTGATCAAAGAACGTGTTGCCTCGTTAAAACCTTACTAGGAAAAACCCTTTGAGATAAAAACCTAGTTAAGGAAAAAGAGTACATCATTCTTCGATATAATATTATTCATCACATCTTCTATTTCTCCGCCTCATGTAAACTTTCATCTTTAAGATGTCAGAGCCCAAACTTGTGAAGAAATATCTTGTTTGTGATCAATTGTTGTGAGGATCAGATAAATAACCTGCATCTACATAACTCATTTGATTTTGAATCATTTGGATAAAATAAGACTATATTCAAAGTACCCTTAAGGTCACAAAATATATGTTTTACACTAATTCAATGTCTTATTGTAGGTGAATAATTATATCTTTCTTAACAAATTTATAACAAATACTATATCAAATCGAGTATAATAAGCAAAATACATTAGTGCTCTTATAACATTAAAAATATGGTATTTCTTAACCAAGAAGTTCTTTATCATTGTTAGGTCTAAAAGGACATTTATCAACATCTAACAACCTCACAATTGAAGTGTAAAAATGTATAACTTGTCCATATAGAAAATTTTAAGCACCTTCTATATAAACCTCTTATTATACAAAAACACTTGTATTTAAATACTCAATTTGTAATCTTAAACAAAACTTTGTACTTCCAAAATCTTTCATCTCAAATTCTTTCTTTAAGAAATCAATTGCCTTTGTGAACTCATTAGGAGTTCTAACAATGTTTATGTTATATGCATAGACAACAATTATGACAAGTTCATTTTTCGATATTTTCACATAAATACAACCATAAGTACCTTTATTTTAACAAGTACTTACAAGGACAATTATACATCTTGATTGCTTTAATCCATAAAAGGGACTTGTTAAATTTTATTGAATAATCCACTTTAGAATTTGCATTGTTGGGTAAATTAAATCCTTAAGTGATTTTCATATAATTATCATTCTTTATAATATTGTTTTGCACAAAAATCCATTTGTGCTAAATGAGTTTTACACCTTCAGGTGTGCGGACTACAGGTCCAAAAACCTTTTATTTAACAAGCAAATCTAATTTTGCTTCTATTTCATCTTTCCATTTGACCAATCATTTATTTGTCAACAATTTTGATCCTCATTGTTACTCATAACATTCATTTTTATATTTTATGCTTAAACATTGTCAACGTTGACTTTGGTTCCATATTATCTTATTCATGACATAATTTATTGAGATCTCATCATTTTCAACAATTTCATGTACATGTGGTTCTTCTGGAACCAAGGTTCTTCTAGAACCAAATTATTAATTATGTCAAATGAATCTTTTGTGATTTACACCTCCTCGATTAGGTCATCTTGTCTTTTTAGCTCCTTTTCTC
>Ga0214544_1010977_pt1 | contig 12906 bp, 6 predicted proteins | sample CNSS3metaG_FD_160074 | JGI IMG/M metagenome (GOLD analysis project Ga0214544, IMG submission 160074) | Root nodule microbial communities from cowpea collected in UCLA plant growth center, Los Angeles, California, USA - CNSS3 | ecosystem: Host-associated > Plants > Roots > Nodule | place: USA...
TATATATATATATGATTATAAAAGATCATATCATACAAATGGTGGCATTTTTGTAAAAGTAACCTTTTTATGTCAAACTCTTTATGGTTGAACATAAAAAATCTCATTTATGTCAATTCTTATAAGGTTTGACATAAATTTACATCATGTGTTATAAGGTCCAACGTAGATGACTTTTATTACGTTTGATAATGAGGTATCTAACATGTTTTTAAAATGTTGCATACAATAATTTTTCCTCACTTTTTCTTATTTGAAAACCTATACACACAACTTTTCTCCTCTCTGATGGAGATCCTGGTGTGGTGGAGGCTTTGTTGGTGACCAAAATAGTTCATTTCTTCATCTTTTGTGGGTGGTTTCTTGAGAGGAATGATTTGTCTGATTGCATTTGTGTATCGAGGTTAATTTTCTAAAAATGATTACATTCCAAAGGATATTCAATTATCAAAAGTGGTTGAATTTAAAAAAAAAAATACTTATGTTACTTTTAGTTAAGAGTGGTTAAGGTTTATATAATATTCGTACTGGAACTTGCAAAAATAATTTGCATAGTATGTAAAGTGTTATGATATTTGCAAGTGTACCAAATAATACAAGTTATAAAATGGATAAGTCTATATATCGTTTTCCCAAGAGACTTACGTTGTTTCGAAAAACTATGATTACTTACTAATTTAGGCGAAAAACTTTGAAAGAATGAAAATTATTGATTTGTGAATAAAATAAATCTAATTTCTAGAAACAATGAAATTGATTAAATGAAATATACGGTAAAGACTTCACTGAGGTTGGGCTTCCTTATCCAATTCAATGTAGAAACACTAAACAATATACATCTAATTCCTACTCTAGCATTCACATCACTATTTAACAAATCCTAATTTCTTATAAACGAGTCTAAACCTTAATAATAAAAATTCTAGTCTCTTGATTACTTTTACCACAAATTCACATTAAGCATTTAATTCAAATATTTAGAATGACCCATGCTTAAATTTCCATGTCTACATTTGAATTTATTAGTTTTTCTATCCTAGTCTAGGTTATAACATCATGTCCAATAATCATATACTCACAAATATGCAATCAATTAATTATCATGCAGTTAAGAACGAGAATAGAATACAAGAGTAATGGAAAAGAAATATATTGAGTAGCAGAAATCACAAAGAGTTAAGATACATTACATCCAACCTCAAAGAATAACGATGAATGCCAACATCCAAAATGAGTCTTTACTTTCTTTCCTTTTAGATCAAGTTCCCTCTCTCCAAAAAGAATTCCTTTCAACTGTGTAAAGCCTTCTATTTGTAAATTTTCAAAAATGCATTACTCGTTGGGCAAATTAAGTCGTTAGGCGAATTAAACACTACTCGTTAGGCAAACTAGGTTGGCTCACTGCACGAACTTGCTCAAACTAGATTGGGCTTGAAATTTGTACTTGATTTTGCATTTGAAATAACCAACTCTATTGATAACTGATTTTTTTAATATATTCTTTAATCTTCAATGATTTCCACTTATTTACAAAATTATAAACCAAATACTTATATTTTCCAAATTATTAAATGAAATCTTAATTATCTAAAAAGTAATAAATAAAAATACCAATAAAAGATAAATATAAACAAAATAAAAAACACGATAATGCTAATTATAAAAATACCCCAAACTTTAAACTTGTTCATATCCTCATGAAAGATAAAACTAAAAACTTAGGTCAACTTGGAAGACTAACACACTAACAAATTACTTCTCAAGTAATCCTAATCATGCAACATAAGAGAATTTCACTAGTAGCTTCTAGACTTAAGATAGAATGGTATGATTATGTTTAATCACTTCAATCTTTAAAATAATATAAGAGATAATAGCTCACAAAACTTAGTGTTTCACTCTGCACATAAGTGTTTATCAATTATTATTCATAATCAGCATGTTATAAAACCACTTCATCAACTTTTTTCCATCATCTAATGTACACAATTCACACATCTGGCTAGATCAAAAGGTCTTTCATAGGTTGTAATGAGGCTTGACTAGAAGAAATATGGTTTTTCAAGAATTCATAAACACCACTAAGACGAAGAGTGTTGGCACAAGCAAGCTTGAAACAAAGATTTGATAAAACCAAGTGCATGAAGATCACATGTGTTTGATAAAGATTGATGAAGATCCACTTGAAGATTATGTTTCTAGTGTATTCAATCTAGAAATAATGTGTTAAATGTAATGATTAGATGTTATATCATGTTGGTAGGTTATATGACATAGGTTAAATGTCTTGTTAGTCTTAGTGTATCTCTTTTATTATGTTAAAATGGGTTTTAACAGGTTAAAAGGCTTGTAGTACATAGTTTCTGCTATGAATGTATTCAATCAGTTGAATTATTTTTCAATCGACTGATTTCACTTAAGTCAAGTGAAATCAACTGACTGTAGAAAATATTCAATCTACTAATTTCACTTAAACCATACTCTATATGTTGTGTTTTCGAGAGTAGAGCTAAGTTTCTGAGTTTTTGAGCGCGAAATCTTGTCATTAATTACTGAAAAACTCCCTTTCTCTGCAATACACAGCCGCAACGTGTTGATTGAAGATCTTGGTTGATCTTGGAGGCATTTTGATTTAGGATTAGCTTGAAGAACACATGTGTGGTTGGCTAGGGAGAGTCACCATCGGGTTTTGTTGTTCTTGTGCCTCTGGTTGTTTGTCTAATGTGATTTCTAGTTTGTAAATGTGATTCTTGCAGGGTGTTGGTGTAAATTTTTGTGTGAGTCAAAAATCTTGAGTTTCTTTGTTCAAAAGTGTAACCTTCATGTGTGATTTATAAAACTTTTGAATATAGTTGAAACTAGGCTTAGGTTGTCCTGGTAAACTAGATGTAGCTTTGTGATTGAGTGAACTAGTATAAAAACAACTGTGTAATTCTCTTTCCTTCATCTCACTAACTTTGAATCACTCTAAAAACACACAAAAAACCAAGTAATCCACTCTTTGTTGTGCTTTAATGCGTTCTTGTGTAATTTGAGGTTGTATACCTATTAGAAATATCGATTGGAAGAAGTCTTGTATGTAAAAATTTGTTGTTTGAGTTAAATCTGCGAATTCTACATTTTACATAAATTCCCAAGATTTTAGCCAATTTTTTTGAAATTTTAATCGGCTGTTTCATAGCTCAAGAACAAATTAGTTTGCTGTTTTATTTTTTGACTGATTGAAAGTGTACTATTATGTAGCTTTTGCATTCGAATTTCAGAGTCTATTTGATTCAATTGAAAGGGATTTTATGCTTTCAAAAAAGTTTTAAATAGCCAATTCACCCCCCCCCCTTCTTGGCTTAAATTACCATTTGAAACTTACACTTGGTATCTAGAGTAAGGTTCTTGAAAGGTATTCAAGTTTGATAAAAAAAATCTTTTGAAATGGCAGAAAATAAACCCCTTTTTGCTGAAGGTGCCTCTATTCATAGATCACTTATGTTTAGTGGCATAAACTATCAGTTTTGGAAAATAAGAATGCAAATTTTCAATGAATCAATAGACAGAGGGATTTGGGATGCAATTGTTAATGGATCATACACTCTTAAATGTTTTGTTGAAAATAAGCAGGTAGACAAGTCTTGGAATGAATGGACGAATGAAGAAAGGAGAAGAGCTCAATATGATTATAATGCAAAGAATACCCTCACTTCATCTTTGAATATGGATGAATTTTTTAGGGTCTCCCAATGTAAGAGTACAAAGGAAATGTGGGATGTACTAGAAGTCACACATAAGGGGACGAATGAAGTGAAGAGAGCAAGGAAACATGCCTTGATTCAAGAGTATGAGATTTTTAAGATGCAAAAAGGAGAGTCCATAGCTGAATTTCAAAAGAGGTTCACTCACATTGCCAACCATCTCATGGGTCTAGGCAAAGAATTTGACAAAGAGGAGCTAAAAATTAAAGTGCTAAAGTGTCTTGATAGAAGTTGGCAACCAAAGGTGACTGCCATCTTAAAATCTAAGGATTTATCCATCATCACCACAGCTGCACTGTTTGACAAACTAAGAGAGCATGAAATTGAAATGTAAAGGCTAAATGAGCTTCAGTCAAATAAGAAAAAGGTGGAAATCATAGCCTTAAAGGCTAGCTCCAAGAAGAGTGATAAAATCGAGGAAGAGGTAGCTGAATCAAGTGATAATGAGAACTTGAATCTACTAGTTAAGAGGTTTGAGAAGTATCTCAAGAGGAAAGACAAGAAAGGTAATCAAAGGAGGTACATTTCTAAACAAAATGATTCAAGTAATACTTCAAAATTCTCATGTTATAATTGTGGAAAGCAAGGATATATCAAGATTGAATGTCCTAATGTTAACAAAGAGAAGGAGAAGTTTGGTGACAGGAAAAGGAGAAAAAGACCAAGGAAAGACGTGCCTACATAGCTTGGGAGGACAATGATGATTCAACAAGTACTTCATCTCAAGAAGAAAGTGAGGAAGCAAATTTATGCCTCATGGCCGAATATGAATCATCTTCATCAAGCCAAGTGAGTTCCTTGTCATCCAAAGATAAAAATGACTATCATCAATTGTTACATGACTTTGACGAGTTGCATAATGAGGCTAACAAAATTGTTATCATGAACAATTGGCTAAAAAGATTAAATAGTTGGCTAGAAAACATAGTTAGTTAATTGGAATCAGAAACAGCCGATTTAAAAACTGATTTCGAACATTTAGAAATGATTTACAGTAATTCAGTCGAGTATTCTGAAAAATAGTTGACTATAAAACCTTGTGAAAACTACACTACTTTGAAAAATGAAGTGAAATATCTTTTGAAACCTTTGCAAAGTTCACAAGTGGAAAAACAAACCTAAAAGTTGTTCTTGGCTATCAAAATTGTGTTTTTGGGAAAGCTGGACTTGGTTATACACCTATCTTTGAAAATAAAGTCAAGAAGTTCTCTAGTTTCTTTTCCAAGAATGAGTGAAATGCTATGCCATTCATTTTTGGCAACTATTGTATGAAGAAAGGTCATGTGCTTAAGAATTGCTATGCTAAAAAATATGATGTATCTAAGGGATTTATGAAATGGATCCCAAAAGGATCTAGAAAGGTATAACCATGTTGGACCCAACCTATCAAAGGGTACCATGCAATATTAATTTGTTTTGCAGGTCATAAAACATGAAAAGAAAGGCATATGATACCTAGATAGTGGTTGCTCAAGGAATATGACAAGTCCAAGTTTGCAAAGTTAGAACTAAAGAATGAAGGCTTTGTGACTTATGGTGACAACAACAAAGGAAGGATACTTGAAAGTGGAGTCATAAGCAATTAAGCCTCATTCAATATCCAATATGTGCTTCTAGTTGAAGGGTTAAAGCACAATTTGGTAAGTATCAGCCAACTTTGTGACAAAGGTTTTAAAGTTGTGTCTGAACTAAATCATTGTCTTATATATGATGCATGTGGTAGCATTGTGTTGTTAGGAAAAAGAATTTGTGTATGCTGTATTTGATGAAACTAACCCAGTGCAGCAAGATCAAAGACCTAAGATTGCAAATAAAGAAGACATGTTGCAGGATAAGCAAACTGTTGTAGGAAATCAGTTAGTTGAAAAGGAAATTCAGTCGGCTGAAAAAGATACACACAACAACTTACCCAAGGAGTGGATTGGACCCAAGGGATTATCAAAGGACAACATAATTGGTGATATAAAACAAGGAGTATCCACTAAACGCAAACTTATATTTTTTGGACATGTTGCATTTGCATATCAAATTGAACCTAAGAATGTGAATGATGCATTAGTTGATAGTAATTGAGTTGTTGATATACAAGATGAACTTAATCAATTCACAAGAAATGATGTGTGGTCTCTTGTTCCTAGAACTAATGAAGTGAATGTGATTGGTGCTAAATGAGTGTTTAGGAATAAAATAGATGAAAATGATAACATTGTTAGGAATAAAGTTAGGCTAGGTGTTAAAGGTTACAATTAAGAGGAAGATTCTGACTATGTAGAGTGCAAATTGGATAGGAAAAGCACAAGTGATACATGCCATCTACTTAGATCAAGCTTAATCTCATATAATAGCAAGAAGCTAGCATGTGTACCACTCTCTACTTCTGAAGTTGAGTACATAGCAGTTGGACATGCATGTGCTCAAATCATATGGTTGAAGCATCCACCAGTGCAGTAAGGGCTTTTTGCCCCGGTTATTTTTCTCATTTTGCCTCGGGTCTAGAACCGATGCATATTGGGGTGAGACCAAAAGGTACCCCTTTTGGACTCGATTGTTACCCGAAGCCATAGAGTCCCTTTTCTGCCCCGGGTCCATGAGAACCGAAGCCATAAGATATTTTTTTTTAATTAAATTTTTTGCGGCACAAATCTGAAAGTCGATTTGTAGTAAGCCAGCTAACGCCGGACCAGAACCAGAATCGTTTCATCCCTGCAACACCAAAATCAAACCACTCCATCCCTGCAATACAACATCACACCGGATCATAACCCCCATCCCAGCAATGAATGCGAACCAGAATCCCCCATCGATGAACCACCATTGTCGCAGTGATGAACGCGAACCACCACTGCAAGCCATCATCGGCGCCACTGCGACGAACGGCAAGAAGACAGGAAGAGCTCACCAGGAACCATGAACGCAAGAACGGTGCAGATTCACGACCTCCGTTGCGGTGATGGTGGCTTTCTGCAGCGGCGGAGATCTCGACGGTGGTTCCTCTAGTGGAGCACGATGGCAATCTCGTGAAAGGTGCAACCATGGTGGATCGCGTTACAGATCTGGTGCCTTGTTTTTGCGTCGCAGTGGTGGCCGGCGCCGATCAGGTTCACGACGACAGCTTCACAGGTCACAGTGGCTAGGGTTTAGGGTTCCCATATGGTTCTATGCGCGCGAGGAAGAAGATGGATAAGATGGAGAAGATGCAGCGGCACGCAAGGAAGAAGTAGAGGGGTTGGCGTTTTTGTGCCCTAATTAAACTATTTGGCCCCGGTTAAGTGCCATCCGAGGCCAAAGACGTAACCTTTTGGCTTCGCGTCTGTTCAACCAAAGCATATAAGCACCTTTTGGCACCGGTTTTTTTTGAACCGAAGCCTATAACCCCTTTTGGCCTCGGGTTTTTCTTGAACCGAGGCATAAAAGTTGCCTGAAATTACAAAAATGCCACCGCGCCGTTATATGCTTCGGTTCCTTACCAACCGAGGCCTATAAGGCGAGGTAAAAATGTAATTCTGCACTAGTGATCAACTCATAGATTATGGTGTAAAGCTAGAGAAGGTACCTCTATATTGTGATAATACAAGTGCAATCAACCTAACTAAGAATCCTATTCAACATTCTAAAACTAAACACATATAAATCAGGCATCATTTAATAAGGGATCGTATTCAAAAAGGTGAAATTGAAATCAAGTTTGTGAAAAATCAAAATCAATTGGTGGATTTGTTCACTAAACCACTTCCACGTGATATATTCAACAAGCTTAGAACTGAATTAGGTATTCTTTGACATGAAGAATGTGTGTTGCTATATGCTTGGCTTGTTAATTTTATTAGATCATGTGCTTGCTCATTTAAAGTGTTAAATTTTGCATAATCTGTGAACTGCTAGTTTTTAATCAAATAAATTTGTAAAATCAACACATATAGTTCACTTAAACTTTCAAAATTTGCATAATTTGTGTTCGGAAACTGTTTTAATCTGCTAATCCTCACAAAACAACACATAAATCTTACTTAAATTGCTCTAATATGAATTTCGTGTGATCTGAAATTTTTAGTCAGTTGGATTTGCAAAATCAACACATAAATTTCACTTAAAACTGCCATTGCACCAAAAATCTGTGATCTAGTGCAATTTTAGTCGATTGACTCTATATTTTTATGTGTTGATTTCACTTATGTTGATGTGGATTTGCTCGAATTGATTTTAATTGATTAACTCAGTCAAAGTATCCATCACATGACATCATTTGAACTGTAGTAGCAGCATATAACAATTATTACATCAACTAAAAACCAATTTTTCATATTGCATTGACCATAAAGCACTTTAATTGCATGATTTCCAATGTGCATGCATCTGTTGTAAAGTGTTTTTTAGTGGATAGAACATAAAACGCATGGGAAACACATCACTGAATGCTTTGATATAGATTCCATAACATTTAATTATTGTGACTCCCTGTACTCATTAAAACCATAATATCTGTGCAAATAAATTAACTGATTTTTAAAATCAACTCCCTTAGATGAAGAAAACTCCACCCCACCTACTTCATCATCTCTCATTGCCTTGAATCATAGAAGGCTTGAAGCATGGTTTAAAGGACATGAAGATAGGATCCAAACCTTCTTGATTGAAATCACTAGGAAGTAAATAATACTTCCTAAGGTGTTGCACATGTCATGGCTGAGGGCAGAGAACTTTGGGACTCTAGAGCAACATCTCTAGTCTAAAAAATTGAAGACTTTCCTTGAACATTCGGGCAAGATCTATCCGGACTTGGTGAAAGTCTTCTATGCCAACCTCGAGTTCAGCAATGACATCCTTAAATTAAGTGTCAAAGGTGTTGAGATGGAAATCACTAGGCAAACATGGAAGGATGTGGCTGGCCTAAGACAAAGGGTTGTGCAAGTTTGCAAGGGTGAAACTACTACAGTGGATGAATTCAACAAAGTCCAGTATTTCAACTAATGTGTGCGCAATCAAGGTGAGCAAACTCAAAATTTCCATCTGGGAAGGCTTCGTGTGGAGGAAAGGTTGCTAGCCATGGTGGTGACCAAGATTATCATGCCTAGGGGGAGCAATCATGCAACCTTAAATGAAGGTGACTTGGTAGTGATGTATTGCATCACAAATGGTGTGGTAGTTGACTAGACATACACCATCTGTGACCATATCATGAAGCCAAAAAGGCTCACTAATTTCAAGTTTTCATATGTGGTTCTCATCTCCAATTTCATTAAGCATTTTGGTGTTGATGTGGAAGGAGAGCTTGAGGAGTCTACTGGCCTGTTGAACCATGTATCCATACTCAATATGCACAAGATGAGATCACCAAGTTGGGCAACACATGGCTGGTTGAAGGAGAGCAAGCGACAAACATTGAAGTTAGAGAAAATGACCATGAAGCGGGCACAAGTGGAGCAAACCAAGGAGAAGATGATCCACATCCCATGGCAATTGAGATTTATCAACCTCTTGACAACACTGGACCTGTATATTCCCAGTTTGAGAGGATGGTTCTCAACCAACTTTAAGATTTGAACATGGCACAAAATTCACATCATGCATATTGCACAACAAGGTTCCAAGACTGGGATGTCTTGTTAGTCTTAGTGTGTCTCTCTTAATTTGTTTAAATGGGTTTTAGTAGGTTAAAAGACTTGCAGTATATAGTTTCTGGTATGAATGTATTCAATCAATTGAATTATTTTTCAATTCATTGATTTCACTTAAGTCAAGTGAAATCAACTGACTGTACAAAAAATTCAACCGACTGATTTCCCTTAAATCAGACTATATATGTTGTGTTTTCGAGAGTAGAGCAAGTTTCTGAGTTTTTTAGCGCAAAATCTTGTCATTCATCACTACAAAATTCTCTCTTTGTGCAATACACAGCTGCAACGTGTTGATTGAAGATCTTAGTTGATCTTGGAGGCATTTTGGCTTGGGATTAGCTTGAAGAACACATGTATGGTTGGCTAGGGAGAGTCACCATCAGGTTTTGTTGTTCTTGTGCCTCTAGTTGTTTGCTTGATGTGATTTCAGGTCTGTAAGTGTGATTCTTGCAGGGTGTTAGTCTAAATTTTTGCGTGAGTAAAAATCTTGTGAGTTTCTTTATTCAAAAGTATAATCTTGGTGTGTGATTTGTAAAACTTTTGAATATAATGAAAACCAGTATAAAAACAATTGTGTAATTTTCTTTCCTTCATCTCACTCACTTTGAATCATTCTAAAAACTCAAGAAAACCAAGTATCCACTCATTGTTGTGCTTTAATGCATTCTTGTGTAATCTGAGGTTGTATACCTGTTAGAAATATTTGTTGGAACAAGTCTTGTATGCAAAAGTTTGTATTTGAGTTAAATCTGTGAATTCTGCATTCTACATAAATTCCCAGGATTTTAGCTGAGTGATTTAAAATTTTAATCTACTGTTTCATAGCTCAAGAAATAATTAGTTTGTTGTTTTATTTTTTGACCGATTGAAAGTATATTGTTCTACAACTTTTGTATTTGAATTTCACTGTCTATTTGATTCAATTGAAAGAGGTTTTATGCTTTCGAAAAAGTTTTAAATAGCCACTTCAACCCCCTCCCCCTTCTTGGCTTAAATCATCATTTCAAACTTACAAAGTGAACAACTAAATGTAAATAATTCAAAAGTATCCTCGTATTCTCTATCAATAATTCTTCCAAAAATTTCCATATCCTTCTCATAACTCAACCCTTTTTTCATCCCATGTGATTTGTTAGATTTTCTCTTTTTTTCTCTTTTTTTCCTTTTATGGATACTAGCTTTAATAAATTTCCAACAATCATAGTTTAAACCCTTGGGTAGGGTAACTTATTCAATCTCATACCTTGTTAAGGAATTATCCCAAATTTATCTGAACTTATACCTTTACTTTACTCTACATTTACATGTTCTTCTTAGCTATGGTATGGGACATGATATATTTTCTTAAAAAGATAAAGGTAAAAGATTGAAACAACTAGGATGTTCAATTGGAGAATCTGATGTTCAATTCTTTTTAAGGGAGGAAGTCCCATTGGAGGATCTGAAAATATATCATCATATTCCTTTAAAATATGTCTCCTTCAATCGGAGAAAATTCATTCTATTAGAAGTTGGAGAAGTAGTATAAGAAGAATATTTCGAATCAATTTCTCAATTCTTTATCACCGAAATCCCTTTTGAAAATCCAAGCATTTAAAACATTTTATTTTGTTTTTCCTTTCTTCAAAATTGGATTTTGATGAAGAAGATGAAAAGACATGGTTCTTAGGATGAGAAGAGGTTGTGAGAATTTTATGCGAAACATGAGAGGGTTTAGAAAACTTACTTTGGGGATCATCACTCTTATCCTTCCAAGTAAAATATGAAGAGTTTCTTTTGAAGGAACTTCTTGATTCTCCCTTTAGGTCATGGTGGACAAGTTACTTTAAACTTCTACAGTGGTACAATTCCACTACATCTTGTATGTGTTGATTTAACTCATTTAAAAATCTTGTCATGCTAGGGATTTTAAACCTTCATTAATTTTACCTTTGACATTTGTTATTTCATACTCTATATTAAGATTTATGAAATTCTATTTTCTTCCTTGAAATTTGACATTGATAATAAGAAAATGTACATTATTCTTTTTATACTAAATTCTTAACAATATCATTTTATTTGTTGTAATTTTAAACACAAATAGTCATTTTTGTATTTAAAAATATAGTTAATTGCCCTTAACGGTGTGTATCAGGTGGATTGATTTTCTTTTCTAAAATGGAGGTAGCCATGTGGTTTGGAGTATCTTATTTACTTTAAAAAATAAGAGAAAATTTATAAGGATGTGTAATCCCTACCCCTCCTTTCCTCCTTAGAAGATGTGAAAGTTGCCTCATCAAGAACGAAATTACAATTTGGCCCTTTTGAAAAGAACGAATCAATTCGTGTTTAAAATGAATCGATTCTAATATATATATATATATATATATAATATGATCAAAGGTAAAATGATCATCTTTTATTTTTATCTACTAAAATATTGTTTTAATCATCTCAAATTACATGATATTTATTTTATTCCAAAAATTGCACATTCATCTTCTTCTCTACAAATTCACTTCTTAAATCCATCTTCAAATTCAAGATATTAACGTTCCTAAATATATAAAACTAAATATATAAAAGACACATGTATTAACTAATCTTTAACTATATTTCAATCTCGTAAACTTAATTTTTTACTACTGTTCGTTAAACTTAACATTGAAAATATTTTTAAGACTATAAATTGATGATACTGGTTAAGTTTACAAACTAAAAACAAATTAATTTGTAGGACTAACGTTAATTTGCATTTCTAAGAGAGTGACGAACTTCTTTTTAATTTTTTTTTTCATAAATAGGCAATAAATTACAATTTTGAGGATTAAAATAATTTCTTATTGTTAGTGTAATAGTAGTTAAAAATATATTTATTTAATTAATATAATGAATGATAAATTATGAATGTAAAAATTACATAAATTAATCTATCTCCTACGTATTTGAGCATGTGGTTGTCATCGCTGAAAGCCTTACGAAGACAAACTAATATACAAAGCTAAGCATGTCTTCATTGTTAATATGTAGGCGTGTTTTAGACCGTTATCAGCACTCAATAAATTACATATAGTCAATGGTTCACGTTTGCACTGAATAAAATAATAGGAAAAAAATTGTTTGACAATTATAATAAAATAATAATTTTTTAGAGTATAACATAGAACTAAGAAAATTTGCAGTGTTTAAGTATCAGTGCCCAAAATGGTATGATAAAAGGATATAGAAAAAAACTTCTCCTTAATATTAGGAAAATATTTTTTTGATATTATAGCGTTGACAATTCACTACTACGGAGTATTTTAAAAAGGTTAATTTTGATATTTTAAAGGAAGAGAGATTGAAGGATAAAATGATGAATGTAGGGATGGCAACGGGGCGGGGCGGGGACGGGTTTCGCTATCCCATACCCATTTCCGCATAAAAAATTCATCCACATCCCCATACCCAAATCCAACGGGTATCAAACTTTTTTCCCATCCCCATCCCCACCGGGTAACGGGTATAATCTCGTACCCATACCCGTACCCGTGTTCTAACTACTTCAATATTAATTTTTATAA
>Ga0214544_1010980_pt1 | contig 12903 bp, 1 predicted proteins | sample CNSS3metaG_FD_160074 | JGI IMG/M metagenome (GOLD analysis project Ga0214544, IMG submission 160074) | Root nodule microbial communities from cowpea collected in UCLA plant growth center, Los Angeles, California, USA - CNSS3 | ecosystem: Host-associated > Plants > Roots > Nodule | place: USA...
CTGGGAAAAGCTTTTACTGGAGTTTTACCGTTATTGTTTTTATGAAATTTGTAAATAGTGTCTTATTGATTTGTGAATTTGGATACTGTATTGGAGTTTCATAAATTATGGATTTTTGGATAACATCCGATTAATAAACGTTTTAAAATTTCCCGCGTTTTTGGGAAGCGAAGTATAATAAATGATGTTTTCATCATATTTCTTAATTTTTATTACTTAAATTAGTAATATCTGACCGGGATGTTACAGAAAACATCTTTCCCTTTCAAATATTTTTTTTTGCATTCAGTTTCTCCTTTGAATATATGAACATCCCTTGTGTCTGCTTTTAGTTTTTTTTTTCAGCAATTTCAATAGTTCAAGTTAAGATCACCAAGCATACATGATAGTAAGCCCACCAAGCATCTTTCACAACCATTGTTTCTATCATCACTTTATAAAACTCTACATATATTTATGCAAATTATGTTGTCATAATCTCTTGTGTGTCATTTTATTGGTCATTTTCTCCATTCAATCACATGTACACATAATATAGTATTGTTTTTCATAAGTATCCATGATATAAATAATTTTATTAGCAACTAGTGGGATTAATCTTCCTATGATACTATCTCAGAAGTGCATACAATGTATGCTACTTTGAGTCATTTTTCTGAACTTTTAGTAAAGGTATATAGAGATTTTTTAGTAGAGATAAATTTCAAGTAGCTTTCACATATCTAGTGTATTCGTGCCTGATTTTTTCATTCATGGGAGTAAGGATGGCAAAGGGTCGGGTCGGGCACAGATAGTGCCTACCCGTAACCTGACCAGCAAAAAAAAAATTCGCCTGTTACCCGTTTGTTTACCAGTTAGATATCCGTTAAGAAAATACCCACAAATTTTTTTAAAATTCACGGGTATCCATGAATATATAAATTTTTTATAATTGTTTTAAAATAAAATTATAAAAAATATATAATATAATATAAATTAAATTTAACCTAGTAAAATTTAATTTTAAATTTAATTAACTTAATAAAATATATATTTTATTTTATTTTTTTACGGGTAACGAGCACCACGAGTACGGGTAGTATGATACCCGCACTCGACCCGTTTATAAGCAATTATTAAAATACCTGCTACCCGCAGCGGATTTTATCTATGGATACATGCGGGCCTTGTAAGACCCGAGAATTAAATAATTAAATAAATAATTATTTAATAAATGTGGGTCGTAGAAGCCTTTATGACATTTAATGCTAATTGTTGTGATGTGGAAAAGTATTAGCTTAAATGGTTGAAAGTACTTGATTGTGTGAGAGGACTTGTGTTCGAGTCTTATGTATGCCAATTGTATGTTATTTTGTTTTGTGCATTATTTTAAGGTTATGAATTAATGTGAGTAGTGATAATGTAATCCTAAAATTATAAGAATTATCACGAAATATGAATTGGTTGAATTGGTTGTGCTTTGACTTTGTAATTGCAAGGTTGTATGTTTAAACCTTGCTCGGAACAAAATTAACCCCTTTATTTTTGCTAATATAATTGTGGTCTGAATGTGAAAGGGTGGGAAAACCCTATAGACAATGGGCAGCCAAGGGAGGCTGGGAAAACAACCCATAATTTTGAGTAGAGGAAAACCAGGTTAGGGGAGCTCTTTTGCATATGTATTGTGATAACATAATTTGTGTATTTTTGTGATGTGCATGAATAAACCTGTATTGCCATGAATTTTCTTGTTCTGTGTGATGGGATTAAAGGGTTGTTGTGGGTTGATGTTTTTTTGGAATAACCTCTTGTGCTTTGTATGAACCTAATGGGGATTTACTTTATAGGGCTGTTTGGGGTTTAAAATGAAGTGTTGAATGATCAATCAAAATTAAAACATGTCTATGAGAATTGCTAACTTCCATAGATTGCATGAAAATGTTGGATTAGGGTTTGGGCATTATTTTTCTGGTGTTTGCGCGGTTGGACAAGGACGACTTAAAAAATTGTTTATTATTTTTTCTAGACAGGCGAACTGGGTCGATAAAAAATAGTTCTTTTTTCCTAAATTTATTATATTCCTTTTTCCTTAAGCCTGAAAGAGTTAAATTCGTCTATTTTTGAATCATCATAATATCTAGACCTAGTTCTCCCTCTTTGTCTGCTACTTTCGCTCAAGCGAGCAAGGCTCGCTTAGGTGAGAATAACAGAGGTTCAACCCTGAATCTGCTCGAGCCTCTCGCTCAAGCGGAGAGCCTAACGTTTGGGCAACAGAGTATCTCGCTCAGGCGAGAGTTACTCGCCTACGCGAGAAAGGGTGAGAGATTTGCGTGTTTTGCTCGAATTGCTGCCTAGGTGATGGATCTTTGGTGTTTGGGCGAGCAGTTATCTCGCCTAAGCGTGAGAGGTCTCGCCTAAGCAAGCCTTTGCGAATAGTCCCTATGATGCACTCGCTCAGGCGAGAACGCCCAGCTTAAGCGAGTCAGGCCTGCTCGCTTGAGCGAAGGCTTCTATCCCAAGCGAGTTTAATGTAGTTTGTGTGTGTTATTTGTACGCATTGATGCGAACGTGGATCAGGAGATGTTATGCCATGAGCGGGTAGGTTCATGAATGGTGGTTAACATGTGATGGTATGAGCGGGGAGGTTCATACTCAGTACTCTCATGTGGGGATACGAGCGAGGTAGGTTCGTATGTTCTGTGCTCACATTTGATAGATGCTACGTGCGAGGAGGTACGTAGCTGGTGGGTCACATGTGTTGGACTACGGGCGGGTAGGTCCGTAGAGTAGGACTACGAATGGGGAGGTTCATAGAGGCATGACCACGAGCGGGCAGGTTCATGCGAGCATCATAAATCTTGAGTCCATGGCTAACTATGTGGTGTGATTTGAAGACTGAAAAGCCTTAGGGTCTTAAGGACTTGGCCAAGGTCTAATTATAATAATATAATGGGGTGTATGTATATTATTTACTTGATGTGTTTTCTTTTATTGTTGAGCTCACCATTTCTATTTGTGCTTGACGATGATCGTGTAATTCTTTACACGGGAGCAGTTGATGATACAGGTGATGCTGCTAACACTTGAGATGGAGAGAGGGGCTAGCTTGGGTTGGAGCTAGGAAATATTTATGTTACTGTTATTTTATTGGATTTTGGAAAATTTGTAATAATCTTATTTACTATTATTAAATGATTTTGGCGCGTTTAAAGATATTTTGGATTTTTCCCGCGTTTGGGAATAATAAAAGATCTGACGTTTGATGTTCTTTTCTTATTTCTTTATTTTAAATAAGTAATTTCCAGTAGCAATGTTGCAGGCCTGAGTATTTTTGTCATCCCTACATGGGAGAGATTATATTTCTCTCTAAATTTGGTGTATATTTAAGAAAAAAAAAGGTAAAAGATTTACATATGTTGGCCTAATAATAATAGATTTACGTATGTTGCATTGGCATAAATTTACATATATTATTAGACCAATATATGTAAATTTACGTGTAGAATTTTAGCAGATGTAAAAAGTTTAAAATAACAAACGTAAAAAGTCTTCTTTGTGTCAGAAGCATCTATGATATAATTAATTTTATTAGCAACTAGTTGGATTAATCTTCCTATGATACTGTCTCAGAAGTGCAAACAATGTACACTACTCTTGAGTCATTTTTCTACACTTTCAGTAAAGGTATATAGAGATTTCTGAGTATAGATAAATGAATTAAGATATACCCTAAAATTTCAAGTAGCTTTCACATATCTAGTGTATAGAGATGACAAATAAGCCGGGTCCCTGTGAGTATTGTTCGAACACGTTCCTGTTTTGATAGAAAATCTTCGCATTTACTGGGGATGGGTATAGGTATGAGGAGTCCCCAACTTTTTCAATTGGGTATGAGGATGTACAAATTCCCCAGTCCCTATCTTCATCCCTGCCATAATACTTGTCCTCGCCATATCCCCGTCCCTACTTAAATTATTAAAATATTGATAGTTAATTAAGTTAATTAAGTAACGTTATATATATATATACACACACACACACAAACACACACATATATTACTACACACTAAATATTTTTTATTTCTTCTAATTAATTGGTTTGTCATGAAATTCATTTGCATCCGCAATATATTTTTCATCTTATAATGACCTTTATGCAATTATGTTCAAATGATGTATGTCAATTAAATATTTTTTATCTACACATTTGAATATTTCTATTCTTTTTTGATATTTTTATTTATTGTATATTTTTATTTCACATGAGAATTTTTAACACTTTCAATTTAAGTGTTCAATAACATAAACCTTTCATCTACTGTGTAATATAAAAAAATATCTTCTTTTCTCTATTACTACTAATTTTTGTTTTATTTGAAGAACTTTTTTGCTTCGCTAAAAAAAAATTTGTTATTTCTCAACCACTTACTATGTTGATATTTGAAAAGTGTTTTTAGATCTCTAAAGTATTTTTCATCTTATCATACCTTTAATGATACATTTGTTTTTCTTTGTGCGATTTCATTCAATAGTCTCTCAAATTGTTTCTAAGACACACATTTGATAATTTTGTAATATTTTTATTTGTTGTTTATTTTTATCTTGTAGAATACTATTTTGATATATTTTATATAATTATTTTTTATTATCTAACTCATTATCAATCATACTATAATTTTGTTACTATATTGTATAAATAAATTTAATTTAATATAATATAAAAATTTAATTTAATTGTTATGAATTTTTTTTATCACCATCTAAGATATATTGAAGTTTGAAAGGTACAAGATCTACGTTAAATTTTATTATTATTAGTTTAATAGTTGTTCTTTATGTGATTTTGATGTGTTATAACTTCACATAAAAAATAGATTCATTTTAATTTAAAAATTTGAAGTAAAGAGACATTTACAATATATTTTAATTTAAATATTTATTTTCCTTTTATATTTCTTTAAAAATATTTTTAAATTTTATCAACTAGGTTATATTAATGCTTGAAAATTTAATAAATGTTTTGGTTCTCATGAATTTTATTTGATGTTCTAATTTGAAGTGTATACAATTATAATTTATTTATAAATATTTGATATCGAAGAAACAACCATTCTTTTAATATTTTTGATAATATTATGTATTGTTTACCGTAATTTTTTTAATAGTTTATAAAATATAATTAATTAATATTGAAATAGAAAATGGGTACGGGTATCGGTACGAGAATATACCTGTTACCCGGTAGGGATGGGGATGGAGATGAAATGAAAGTTTGATACTCGTTGGGTTTGGATATAGAAATGGGGATGAATTTTTTCTATGAGGATAAGTATGGGATAGTGAAACTCGTCTGTGTCCCGTCCCGTTGTTATTGCTACGTATTCGTGCCTAATTTTTTCATACATGGGAGTAGGGATAACAACGGGTTGGGTCAAGCACAAATAGTGCCTACCCATAACCTGACCCGCAAAAAAAAAACATCCACCTGCTACCCGTCCGTTTACCCGTCGGGTATCTGCTTAAAAAATGCCCGCAGATATTTTTAAAACCTGCGGGTATCCGTGGATACCCGCATACCCGTGAATATTTAAATATATATATATATATATATATATATATATATATATATATATAAATTTGTTTTAAATAAAATTATAAAAAATATATAATATAATATAATATAAATTAAATTTTAATTTTAATTAAATTTAACCTAATAAAATATAAATTTAATTTTAATTAAATTTAACTTAATAAAATATAAATTTAATTTTAATTTTAATTTTTTTGCGGGTAACGGGTACCTACGAGTATAAGTAGTATGATACCCGCACCCGACCCATTTATAAGTGGACATTAAAATACCCGGTACCCGTGGATAATAAATACTTGCGGGTACTATCTATCCGCAACGGATTTTATCCACGAATACCCGTAGGAACAGGTATTTTTGCCATCCCTACCTAGGAGAGACTATATTTCTCTCTTAATTTAGAATTACATATGTTGCACTGACGTAAATTTACATATATTATTAGGCCAATATATATAAATTTATGTGGAGAATTTTAGCAGACGTAAAAATTTTAAAATAATAAATATATAAAGTCTTTTTTGTGTTAGTATTAGGATCACATACCGAATAAAGATAATGATAAAATAAATAAATATTTTTATAAAATATAGATGTCTCATTTCCTTACCTTAATATTTTAAATTTTGATAAAGACATGAGTTGAAAATTTTGAAAATTACTATGATAGAGTAACCCAATTTTTTCTTCTATCTCACTTCTCTCATGTCTTTTTTATCCAACTTTTATCTACTCTATTTCTCCTTGTCAATCCCCTTGTTAGAAATGAAATGTAATGATTATTTGGTTAGGATGTATTTTTTTTCTCTTACTTTTAGATTAGTTTTAAAAATTTCCTTAGTTAAACACAACGAGGAAAAGAAATTGAGAATAAGAGGTAGAGAAACTTGATAAGCAACAAGACCTCAGGTTTCTATTTTTTTGAAAATTTGATATAGGCCAATAAATTGAGGAGTGAGTTTTTTTTTTTCATCACCTTTCCAATTTTAGTTATTGGTGTAACCCTCCACCATACATGATAATCTTCTTGGAAATTAAGATGTTTTATTTTCTTGACAACATAACTTTTTGTGTGCTTTAAGTTGTTACCAATTTTTTCGAGAATAATTTTGATTTTCTTTGTGGTTTGTTTAATTATTTGAGGAACTAAGATTAAATTTTGCTCCAACCTCAAACACATAGAGATATGGTCTACATTTTATTTCATATAGTGCCTGATATGGTGTCATACCTATGTTAAAACTAAAATTGTTATTGAATGTGAATTCAATAAAAATAAAATACCAATTTTAACTACCATAATCTCTTAGCACACAAGCTCTAAAAAAATCTTCTAAGGATTAGATTATCCTTTCTAATTGTCCATTTCCTTAAAGATGATAGATTGAGCTAAGATGAAGTTTGTTTCCTAGGACATGATGTAAACTCCCTTGAAACTTAAAAGTAAACTTAGGATCCCTATCAAATACTATATATACTAGATAAAATCCTATGCTACCTTATCATTTCTTTCATTTACAATACAACCAATTTTTCTAATGAATACATAATATTAACATATAAGAAGTGAGAAGATTATGTAAGACTATGTATATAGAATCTAATATTTAAACTATTTATGCTACATGCATTACTTCCTTTTTTATTTTGGGCAACCAAAACATAAAGATTTTGGTGCATTTTTGTTGCACCTAGATGGATACTCAACTTTCTCTTATGTTCCTCTTATAGATCACCTTCTTAATTTGAAAAACATTAGGTACGAATATTCTATTTTTAAATCTTAAAAATCATTTCCTATCCAAAGCTAAAATTTTCTCTATCCTTTATTCAAAATTATAACCCTTTAAAAACTTTCATCCACCTTCTCTATCTCATGCTTAATTCCCTTTGATCAAACAAATATTTTCAACTTTTATGATAACTAAAAACCTTGAATTTATCACTACATACATAATGTCTCCATATTTGAGTGCATGTCAACTAATTCTAGATCACAAGTTAGGTAATTATTCTCATGTGCTATTTATTATCTAGAAGCATATTCTATCTAGAGCAAGAACACATTCTAATTCCATTTTAAAGGAATCACAAAAATATTACAATATATTTAGTAGGATTAAGTGAAGTGGTTAATCTTTTATTGAGTTATTGAAAACTATATTTTCTCACATTTTTTTCATCCATTAAAAAATTGACCTTTCTTCATGAGTTAATTAGAAAATCCTTTCATACATCATCTATAATGTCTAGTGATAAAATTACAAATTTCAATCACCATCTTTGATAGTTCCCATCATAGAACTACTTCCTCTTTTGTTAGGTTTACAAAATTTAATTCTTTGGAAATTATGTGTCCCAATAATCTTACTTCCTCAGATTGAAGTTCACACTTAGATAGATTTGCTTATAATTGTTGGTCTTTCAAAAGTTAAAGAGCAAGATGATCCTCATGCTCCTCATGAATCATAGATAAACAAAAATATTATTAATAAAAAACAATGACAAAATGATCTAAATATGTATGAAAAAAAATCTTGTTCTCATAATCTATTAATTAAACAAAAATATTATTAATAAAAAACAATGACAAAATTATCTAAATATGTATGAAAAAAAATCTTGTTGTCATAATCTATTAATACTAGGGCAGTACTGGTCACGAAAAAAGACATTACATGATATTCCTAGTGACCATAATTTGGTTTTGAATGCAATTCTGCTGTCTTCTGCTTTTACTTTTATTAAATGAAATCCTGACCTTAAATTTATCTTAGAAAATATAATATTTCTTTTACTTGATCGATTAAATCATTTATTCCAGAAAAATTGTATTTATTTTTTATAGTGAACTTATTTAATTGAAAATAATTTACACATAACCTAAAAACTTTTATCTTTCTTCTTAATTAACAAAACACGAGCCCCTCAAGATTGTATACTAGAGTGAATGTATTTTCTTAAGTAATTATTTCAGTTATTTATTTGGGTCTTCTAGTTGAAAGGGTGGCATTGTATAAGGTGCCATTGAAATTGGTTTATATTTAGACATCAAATCAATTGAAAATTCAATCTCTCTATTAGATGACAAACTAAGAATATCATTATGAAAAATTTCTAGCAAATTTTAAATAATTGCTATATTCGTAAAATTGACTTTATCTTTTACTTCTATAAAAGATAATAACAAATAAACTTTACTCTCTAAAGCCTTACTTATTGGGTTGGTAAATGAATTAAAAAAATTCTCAGAATTAGAAATTATTATAGACTTTTCTGAAAAAATAAATATAAGAACTTGATTGAGAGATAACCATTAAATACCTAACATTACATCTAACAATAATAAAGGTAGACAAATTGAGTTTACAAAATAAATTCTTGCTTCCATTGAATAAAGAATAATCTAGGAAAACTTTATTGACAAATATGTTTACTCGTGAGAGTTGAAACCATCAAATTAGTGTCTATAAAATAAATTATTGGGTTGATGAAAATAATATATCGTGAAAAGTTTCACATTACCTGGGATAAGATCCATGATGTTTAGATACTCCAAGTCAAAAACACTTTAAATTTATCTTTAACTCTTTTTATACTCTTATAGTAAAGTGTTGTGAGGTTTGAGTTAAATGCATGTTTTGAAGAATGTGGGTATACCAATGATCAAATGGCATGAGAGAGTAGTATATGTATTATAAAAAATTTCACATAATGTTATCTTTTAGTTGTCATTAGATAATAGTCGTGATTTTGTCTCTAATTTTAAAATTTTTCACATTATATTCGTGTTGATTGTTTTTTTCTCATTCCTCTACTAATAGAATAATTCTCGAGAGTAAAGATGTTAGATCTTGATAATGTGTTTTTTTCCCTCATAAACAAACAATTCAATGTATTAAAGATAATGTTTAGACATGAATGAATGAGTTGTACGTGAATCATACTGAATCATACCGTCCTTTCACTTATACTTGATAAAATATATATCTTGGATTAGATCATTGTTTTGAGCATTTTCAATTCCAATCATATTGTAAACTCTCCTAATTGTAGTAAGCTTTATCTTGGATGTAAAAGGATTGAATTGGATCCTTAATTGTCAACGTTATGAGTTTTTTACGATGACAATAAACTATATTAAAATAGCTAAACCGATAAGAGGTAATTGGTTTAATTTTTTTTTTAAATTATCCCTTTTCATGTTCTTTGAAAATTATTTTAATTTAAAAAAATTAAATACAATTAATTTAAGAATAAGATTGATAAAAAAAATTACTAAACAGGATAAAGAACCTCAAAAAAATTACACCAAAAAATTACTTCAGTTCATATCGCAGATAATCATTGTGACTGTTATTTCTTCTAACTTCACATCTTTCGGAAATGTCCAGTTTTATAAAGTAACCGGACTTATCTAAAACTTTGTCCCTGACCAAATCGATTTAACTGGTCGAACTAAATTTTAAAATTGAGTTTATAATAGTTATCTAAATTTTAATCCAATAATACCAAAATTTATAAATACATATATCTTGATTTCATGTAAATAAATTGTATTCTTCTATAGATGTCTTCGTTATAATATAGCATTATTTGTATTCGAGTACCAACCAATTGATTATTTTGCGCCCTTATAATATACACGGATTAACTGTTTGAAGTTTGGTCAAGCACAACTCAAACGCACATCTGATATTTCTTTTTTCCTTATAAAAATATAGTTAAAATACCTTTTTTTGTCCCAATTTTTGTCAAGTTTTTTCAAATAAGTCCTAATTTTGGTTTTGTGTTCAAATAGATCCCAATTTTTGTCAATTTTGTTTAATTGGGTCCTTTTTTACTAACACCGTTTAAATCATTAACGGCCATGAACAGTGACTGCCACATGTCACTTCGTGGTTTTTTTGAATTTTTTTATTTTTATTTTTATTTTTTTGAATTTTTTTTGAATTTTTTTTAAAATTTTGTTAATTTTTTTAAATGTACACGTGTCAACCTAGGAGTGTGACACGTGTCACTTCGTGGTTTTTTGAATTTTTTTAAAAAAATTTTAAAAATTTTTATAATTTTTTTTTAAATGTCCACGTGTCAACCAAGTAGTGTGCCACGTGTCAAAGTCAATGTTCTAAATTCAATTTGGTCCTTATATTTGTTATTTTTGTTTAATTAGGTCCCAATTTTTATTAACATTAACCAATTTGGTCCCTCTCTAAATTAAAACCAAATTTAATTTTTATATTAAAATTCATATTTTTTATTAAATATCTTTATATAATATATTAAAATTCACATCATTATAACTTTGATATAAAAATTAAATTTGGTCACATCTTCTATAGGGACCAAATTGGTTAATCTTAACAAAAATTAGGACCTAATTGAACAAAAATAACAAATATAGGGACCAAATTGAATATAGAATATTGACTTTGACACGTGGCACACTACTAGATTGACACGTGGACATTTAAAAAAAATTCAAAAAAATAAAATAAAAAATTCAAAAAAACCACAAAGTGACACATGGCACACTCCTGGGTTGACACGTGTACATTTAAAAAAAAATAAAAAATTTAAAAAAAAATAAAAAATTAAAAAAAAAAAATTTAAAATTTAAAAATAAAAATAAAAAAAAATTCAAAAAAACCATGAAATGACACGTGGCAGTCACTGTTCATGGCCGTTAATGATTTAAACGGTGTTAGCAAAAAAGGACCCAATTGAACATACACAAAAAGAAAAAAAAATGGTTTGACTCTCTAGCATCCCCAATGGAGTTGCCATCTGTCGCAACCGAAATCGCGACAGGACGATGAACCAAAAATAAAAATTTGTAAAATCTGAGTTTGAAGTTGCCACTATAGTTATTATAGGAAATTATGAAAAATCATAAAAAGAGCAAGGTCTGCGAAAAAACAGATTTTGGATCCAGGAGTCGGTTACGCGTGGGGAAGGTACCCCACAACGCCCGTCTTAAGACGGTACCTTTAATTAAATGTGCAAAAGTTATGTAGTTTTTCAAAATATTTATTTTTCCCAAAAAATAATATAAAAGGATGTACAAAAGAAACAAAAACATTTTATTTTGGTTTTTTGGGCCCGACAAGGATTAATCATTGCTCCTACGTATCTCCATTTACAATGAAGAATCAGGGTTACGTAGTTCTTTATGAAAAACTATTTGGAAAATATTTGAAAAATGATTTATTTATTTTTTATAATTTTGAAAACCTTTTTATTTAAATTTTTAGTATTATTTTAATATTGATGTCATGCGACGTGAGCGGCCGGATAGACACTGAAAATATTTTTTTTAATCTTTGATTTTTTTTATCTTTTTAATCTTTTATAATTTTTCATATTTTTTTAAAGTTATTTAAAAGTGGATGTGAATGTCACTACGACGTGAACAACCAGATAGATATTAAAGAGTAAACAAAGAAAACTATTTTTTATTCTTAGATTGATATATATTTTTTAGAAAAAAAAAGGAACGAAAGTCTAAAATGGATATCATGCGACGTGAGCGGTCGAATAGACACCAAAGAAATGGAAAAAAAATATTTTTTAATGATTTAAAAAGAATAATAAAAAATTCATAAAAATAAATCAAAAGAAAAAAAATGAACTAGCAGTTACGTACCTTAAACAATGTTCAATATCTTCTCACCTTTTCTCTTTTTTGATTCTTTGCATCCTTTTCTAATATTTTTGTTTTTTTTCTAGAGAGATAAAAATGAGATGGGTCTGTGCGAGTGGTAATGCGAGAGAAAGAGAGAGTGTAGAAAATGTTTTCTTCTCTTTTTTTTTTCTACCTCCTTCAATATTTTCTTTTTCGAAAGAGAGATAAAAAGGTGTGTGTGGGAGTGGTGATGGGAAAGAATTAGAGAAGTGTAGAGAATTTTTTTTTCTTCATATGATAGAGTGCGTATTTATACTCACACCTTGAGTATCAATGCAATCTCAGTCTTAATTGTAATGAACAATACAAGGAAGGAATTGGTCATGATAGCAGCACATGATGGGAATCAAATCATAGCAAATCAGAGCACAAAATCAATCAAGATCGGAAATATTGATTCTAACCATTAATAAATTAGAGCACAAAATCAGTCCTAATTAGTAATATTGAGTATTACCATTTGAAAAGATATTACTTCTAATTATTATAATCATATCACTAATTTCTCTATCAGGACCAAATGGTAGGAAATAATTTGAGTTGTTGGGCTCATGAAATGGAGTGTGATAATTAATAACAAATTTGGCTCTTCCTTCCTTTTTTTTCCTTTTTTTTTTCTTTTTTCTTTTAACTCTTTTTTTTTTTT
>Ga0214544_1010981_pt1 | contig 12901 bp, 15 predicted proteins | sample CNSS3metaG_FD_160074 | JGI IMG/M metagenome (GOLD analysis project Ga0214544, IMG submission 160074) | Root nodule microbial communities from cowpea collected in UCLA plant growth center, Los Angeles, California, USA - CNSS3 | ecosystem: Host-associated > Plants > Roots > Nodule | place: USA...
ATATATATATATATATATATATATATATATATATATATATATATATATATATATATATATATATATATTTTAAAATACATATCTTAAAATTCATGAATATTTGTCAATTGTGTTTTGTATTGATCTTTGGGTGTATATTTGATTGTGGTTGATAATCATTTTCATTTCGTGTATCCTGAAGACTAATGCGAAATGCTGGCAAAATTTCGTGAGATTTAAGATTTGTATTTTAAAAGTAATATGTACCAATAAAATAAAGAAAGTGAATATTCTTGAATGGGATAGGGTCACACCTTGATTACACAAACAACATGAGCATTGATTCAAAAATTACTGAAATTGTTCACACAATTTCAGTATATATACGTATGGATCGAGATTGGATTAATTTACCACACATCAGTGTTGAATATGAGAACGAAGTAGAAGAATTTATACAATTTGCGCAACGTTATGAGGGTAGAAGTGATGATGAGGTGAAGTTTAGATGTCCTTGTGTCAACTGTTTGAATGGGAGAAAGTTGAATTTAACTCAAGTTAGAGAACATCTTATTTGTGATGGTTTCCTTAGAAGTTATACAATATGGACATGGCATGGCGAATTAATAGACTTTCCAACTGTTGCCCGAACTGAACATGTTGCCAATTCCACCATGGAAGAGCGACAAGAAGAGCGAGTGGAAGAAGACAATATGGAGGACATGATACGAGATGTTGGCGCAGAAGCTTTTGCACAAGCGCATGTGTATGAGACGATGTCTGCTAATGCAGAAACTCCGTTGTATGTCGGTTCAACTAAGTTCACGCGACTGTCAACAGTTTTAAGACTTATGAATTTGAAAGCGACCAATGGTTGGACAGATAAAAGTTTCACAGAATTACTCTTGCTCTTGAATGAAATGCTTCCCAAGGGAAATACTCTACCCACTCGAAACTATGACGCCAAGAAAATTCTTTATCCGATGGGTATGGAGTATAAAAGGATACATGTATCTTCTAATGATTGCATATTATACAGAAAAGAATTTAAAGATTTGAAAAAATGTCCAAAGTGTGGGTCATCACGGTACAAGTAGAAAAGAAATAGTGAAGATAATGGTCAAATAGAAAAGGAAGGATCTACTTTGAAAATAGTATGGTACCTTACAATCGTGCTCAGACTTAAGCGTTTGTTTGCAAATCCTAAAGATGCTAAAAACCTTAGATGGCATGCAACTGAGAGAAGATGTGACAGACTGCTTCATCATCCAGTTGATTCAATGCAATGGAAAAATATTAATCAGGAATTTCCCAAGTTCGGTCAAGAATGTAGAAATATTCGGTTTGGCTTAGCTACCGATGGAATGAATTCATTTGGTAATTTAAGTACAAACCACAGTTGTTGGCTCGTTATATTATTCATTTAAACTTATCTCCTGGACTTTGTGTAACATCCCGTCAGGATATTACTAATCTTTAATAAAATAAAGAAAATAAATAAAGGCGTCGCATTTAATAATACCTCATTTCCCAAAATGCGAGAAATTTAAACTTTATTAAATACATAAAAACTACTCAAATCCATAATTCACAAAACCAGAATGTTTAAAAACACCTATAAGGGTTTACAACTTATTTCAAAACCAATAAAAACAAAAACATAAGATTCCCGAGCTATCCCTTCTCCGTAGCTAAGCTCCACCAGAACCACCTGCATCAACATCATCTGCTCACGTGTACTGCGCACACGATCATCGCCAAACACAAGCAGATAGGGTGAGCTTAACAGATAAAGCATATAAAATTGTATACACATATACAACATATCAATATAAATAACACAATCATTCCAAGGGGCTTCCATTCTTTTAGTTCATACCACCTGGCCATAACTAGGTTATTCGTGTTCTACATCTTCTAGTGATCACTTCAAGATAACTTGTTGCCAAACCTATCGGCCACAACCGATAGAGCACGTGCGGAAAACCATGTTACAGATCATACACCGTAATGCCAAGTGGAATTCCTAAATACGAATCTAGTTTGCAACGTCCCAAGACTACCAAACTCGTCAGTTGACAACTGAGGAGGACAATCTATCTGGATCCATCCGTACTAGCCATAACCATCGCACTCACACAGGCAACACTTGCCAACCCGAGCCACAACTTAAGAGTTCCTCGTGTTCATCCGCCATCCTGAGCCACAACTCAAGAGATGTTATTCCGAGCCACAACTCAAAGATACGTGCTTTAACCCCTATCCCAAGCCACAACTCAAGGGATACGTTCCGAACCACAACTCAAGGAACCCAACAATTTCACCTTTGAAGCATCATCAAAAGCCTTGTAGATCACATATACAGATCTAACAAACCAATGTTGCAACAGCAAAATCACCTGGCGGGGGACACGTGCCGCCACGCGCTGCCAGCTTCCAGAACGCCTGGCGGGTGATGCATACCGCCAAGAGCACAACGCCTCTGGTCCATCCTCGTTGCAGGTACCGCTTGGCAGAACGACCCTCACCGCCAAGCACACCCGTGCAGTAGCCCTCTGTTTCCCTTGCTACCGCCTAGCGGTTAAACACCTCCGCCAAGCGCTATGCCAGTACCAGTGCAGTATTGATTTCTAATGCTGGTTCAGGCACACTTGCACATTTCCACTCTCATATTACCACTTATCCAACATACCATAACTAAATTACTTAGTGTCTAAACTAATCAATTTAGCACTAATTCTTTCATGCATTTGAGGTACCCAAATGTTATCACACAGGAAATTCCAATTCTGCTCACTTCTCTGTGATCATTGAGTGATACACTACTCATATTCATTATAATGCACACCTCACTGATTTTTCCTCCTCTTAAGATGTTTTGTCCCTCGTTTCTAGTTACCGCATTTTTCCATTTAGAACTCAAATCCCTAGTTATACCATACATCTGAATCCAGCAACCCATGTGGCTTAGTAAGGCAGTCTGTTGCACTGTCATTATAATCAGGATCCTTCCTTAAACCTCAACAACACTCACATTAATTCCTACTACCACTATACTTGTAAAATCAGCCCAACCCTCTAGCGCACATCATTTCCCAATACCTTATTCACTAATGATATAATTACCAGGACCCCTGCCTCTTCCAAAACACCTCATAGCCACACAGTTCCCTTACCCGCGCTAGCACCTAGTGGCTAATCCATTACTGCCAGGCGGTGCATAGGATTCTGGGAAAAACCCATAATTTCCAGTCCTGCATAGCCTCTCACATTTCTATCTCAATCGATTCCTTCCAAACCATGACGCTAGTGACACCATTAATCACTTTGACTAATTCCCACAGAAATTGTTTTAGTATAATTAATAATATCAGGATTCATTCTACCAACCCTCCAATATCAAAACCCTAAGGCTTCATCAGTACTGTTCCATCACATTACACCAATAATTACGCTAAAAATCATTAGAGTACACGTTATATCATCTCTTAACAACCACTTGACTTTTCCCTGATCAAACTTAGTCCATAACGCACAGAATCATAAAATTGAGCCCAACCGACTCGCGTCGCCTGGCGATTCAACCAATACCGCCAAGCCCTTCATCCAGAAACCTAAAACTGGGTACTTTGCCATGCATCGCCTGGCGGCTAGGGATGTGCCGCCAGGCGGTTCCTCTTCAGGAACCCAAAACCAGGCCAAAACAGATGTGTCGCCTGGCGGTGATTTAGGTTCTCCAAGACTTGAACCCACAACCATGCCAATGCCAAGTCAATGCTAAACCATCAAGCCAATTCATGTTTCTTGTTAACTAATATAATTCAAGTATTATATTACTCCACAACATGATTAACATATATTGAAAACAATAACAAATAAATACACACAATTGGCATACATAGGACTTGAACCCAAGTCCTCTCACACAATTAAAGTACTTTCAACCACTTGAGCTAGTACTTTTCCATGTCATACCAATCAGAATTTAATACCATGTCATACCAATCAGAATTTAAATTCCACGGGTCTTACACTCTGCATGAAGAGAAAATACATGATGTTGTCTATGATGATATCTGGTCCAAAGCAAGCTGGAAATAACATAAATGTATATCTCAATCCACTAGTTGAAGACTTGAAGTTGTGGTTTGATGGGGTTGAAGTATTTGATGTTGTTGTTTCTGAAACTTTCATGATGTATGCAATGTTATTTTGCACCATTAATGACTTTCCAACTTATGGTAATTTGTCGGGATACAGTGTCAAGGGTCATAAAGCATGTCCTATATGTGAAGAAAACATTGCATCTCATCAGTTGAAAAATGGAAGGAAGATCGTGTATCTAGCCATCGAACGTTTTTACAAGCTAATCACCCTTACCGAAGGTTAAAGAAAGCATTCAATGGACATCAAGAGAATGAAAAAACACCAATTCCATTTACTGGCCTTCAAATTCATGAAAAAGTTAATAAAGTACATCGTGTATTTGGGAAAACATTCAAGAAGTCATCTACATTGAGCCCTTGGAAGAAAAAATCAATATTCTTTGATCTTCCATATTGGTGGAAGTTACAAGTTAGGCATTACATAGATGTCATGCATGTAAAGAAGAATGTGTGTGATAACTTGATTGGTACACCACTTAACATTCAGGGAAAGACAAAAGATGGAGTAAATGCTCGCTTGGATTTGGTTAAAATGAAGATCCAAGAAAACTTGGCACCAAGGGAGGTTGGTAGGCGTATTTATTTATTTGCCCCCTACATGTTACACTCTATCCAAACAAGAGAAGATAAGTTTTTGCTTATGTTTAAAGAGTGCCAAGGTACCTCAAGGATACTCTTCAAATATTCAGAGTTTAGTGTCCATGCAAGACTTGAAGTTTGTTGGCCTAAAGTCTCACGATTGTCACATCTTAATGCAACAATTGTTACTTGTTATCTTCACCCCTATAAGACCCGTGGAAATTAATTAATTAATTAATAAATGTGGGTAGTGGGAGCCTTTATGACATTAAATTCTAATTTGTATAACGTGGGAAAGTACTACCTCAAATGGTTGAGAGTACTTGGTTGTGTGAAAGGACTTGGGTTTGAGTCCTATGTATGCTAATTGTGTGTTATTTGATTTATTATTATTTTTAATAATATGCTTGATCATGTGAGTGATAATATAATCATAGAATTATATTAATTATCATGCAACATGAATTGTTTAAATGGTGGTGTATTGATTTGACATTGGCATGGTTAGGGGTTTGAACCTTGGTAGATACAAATTAACTTTCTTTTTGCCAAAATTTCCTTTGGCATGAAGGTGAAAGGGCATGGAAACCCTAGCTGACTAAGGAGCAGCCAAGGGTGGCTAAAAAACATATTATAATGAACCATTGAAAGGTAATTAACATTACCATTAAGCCTCATTTTCGTTTTTGGTCATTAACCTAGCATTAAGGCACCATTAAAAGGCCAATTCTAGGTTAGAAGAAAGTTTTGCAAGGTTGTCATTGTTACATAATGAGAGGAGAGCGAAATTGAGAGTGTGCTGAGCTAATTGAAAGCCTATTCGGAGCTGTTGCGGAAGGGGTGAAGGAAACCATTGTTGAGCAAGAGGAAACCACGTTAGGCGAGTTGCACTATGCTTATTTTACGTATTTTGATTAAATACATGAAGTATGTATTGAATATATGTATGAGTCCCCTCTACTTTGATCAATTTTCGTGTTTCTGAAAAATCCCAGAAACCACCTGGCGGGCTACTCATAGCCGCCAGGCGACACATCCGAGTGTTAGTGCTTTCTAGGTTCTTTGGATGAACCGCTTAGCAGTGAAGCCCTATACCGCCATGCGACGTAAGCCTGCAACCCAATTTCTGGGGTTTTATGGATGAACTGCTTGGCGATGACGAACACCCGCTAGGCGACGCGAGTTGAATGAACTCTATTTTTATGTTTTTCGTGTTTTGGAAGGATTCTGATCGGGGAGAAATCATGTTCTAATGATTTATGAATGATTAGGTATCATATCAACCTGAAATCCTTGTGTTTGGGAATTAATTGAATGAACAATTTGAGAATATGATTTTTGGGTTCAAGAATTGGGATTTTGCATACTGGTATAAATCATGTAAGCTAAAATAAGGAAATTCTATGCATTGGAGGGTTAACTTAGAAGTATTAATCATAAGTACATAATAAAAGGGAATTGAGTGGTAAGGTTGATGAACTAGGATTAGAAATTGGTGTTAGGATTCGCGAAGGGTGATAAAATTCTGGGAAACTGCCCATAAAAGGTATGTACCGCTTGGCGGCACGGGGCCTACCGCCAGGCGCCAGCGTAAGGACAGCCCCCCTGCGTGGCTACAAGGTGCGATTCTGGTTTTGGGAGATTTGATGTACAGTGGCTGTTGGAAAATTAATCTGGGTTGGTAGTGTATAATTGTGAGAGTGAAGGATGTATGAGGAGGTGTGTTAAGTGGGAACACTTAGTGTAACTATTACTAAAGCCTAATCATGATATATTGGCAATTGGATGACTAAAGCAATGAAGAGTATAAACAAGTGGGAAGGTTGTTATAGTAAATGGAGAGTTTATTGTAATGGGCTGAGAATTATTGCTACTTAGTCTGTTTTGGTATTAGGGATTTTAAGACTTAGTTTGGCTAAGGTATGGAGCAATGGGAATCATGATTTTGGATAATTAAATGGGTGAAATTCCGAACATGGACAATTACCTAGTGTGGTGTAAAATTATGAATGAGGTATGGAGGTACACTTAGGTGGTGAATGAAGAAAGGAAATTGGTACTGCTAAAATCAGGTTGGGTTAAGGATTTTTTAACAAGAATACAATAAAGTTCAAGTTGCAATATTACATTGAAATCCATATCAGAAACCATAAGGAGAGAAATTAATTTATATGAGATTGGATAAGATAGTGAGAAGTCTGAATGATGATATTCAATTAAGTTATGAATTTGATACGTGTGTCGGGGTGACATCAGAGTTGGCAAACTGTGTAAGTTGAACAAAACCAGTAAGCTCGTTGTACTGGTACAGCGCCTGGCGGTGTGGTGCAAATTGCCAAGCGGAGGTTACAAACACTGGGAAGCATTGAATGCGTGGCGTCTGCCGACCATGAGGGTTCCGCCAAGCGATACATGTAGACAGAGAGAACCTAAGGCATTTGGCGCCTGGCGGTACGCGTCCCTCTCCAGACGATCTCAAAGTGGGCAGTGCTTGGCACGTTATGAGCAGCGCCAGGTTATTTTGCGGCAGCAGCATTGGGTTGATGGCTTTGTGTGCGTGATCTACAAGACTTCTATGACACTTTAAAGCTCGACTTGCTGGTGTTCCTTGAGTGGTGGCTCAGAACGTATCCCTTGAGTTGAGCTTAGGATAGGGGTTAAGCATGTGGCATTCCTTGAGTTGTGGCACGGAATGGCATCCCTCGAGTTGAGCTCGGGATGGCGGATGAACACGAGGAACTCTTGAGTTGAGCTCGCGTTGATGAGTGTTGCCGATGTGAGTGTGCTGGTTATGGCAAGTACGGATGGGTCCAGATAGATTGCCCTCCTTAGTAATTAGCTGACGAGTTTGGTAGTCTTGGGACGTTACGAACTATGTTCATTTTTTAGAACTCCACCTGGCGTTACGGTGTATGATCCGTAACATGGTTTCCCGCACGTGCTCTATCGGTTGTGGTCGATAGGTATGACAACAAGACATCTTGAGGTATTCACTAGAAGATGTACACACGATTAACATGGTTGTAGCCATGTGGTATGGAATCAAAAGGAAGGAATTCCTTTGGTGAGATTATGTGATATATCTAAATGTGCTATATATAAATATATGTTTATTTTGTTAGCTCACCCTATCTGCTTGTGTTTGGCATTGATCGTGCACGCGGTACACAAGAGCAGATGATGTTGTAGGTGGATCTAGTGAGGCATAGCGCGGAGCGGGGCTAGTATGAGGAGAAAATTTTACCAGAGTTTTTACTATTTTGTATTTTAAGGATTTTTGTAAACTTCTGGCTTAATCTAGTGTGGTTTTCTTATCCATTTGATTTTTTATGAATTGTGAATTGAGACAAATTATATTGTAAGAGGTTTTAAATTTCCCGTGTTTTTAGGAAACGATATTTCATTAAATGGAGTTTAATTATATTTCTTTATTTTATTTTTTTTTAAATCCGTAATATCCGGTCAGGATGTTACAACCCCCACCTTTTGAGGGTGAAGATATAGAGCCTCCTTCACCACCATCACGTCATCAAAAGTTGAAGTTAGCCTGTCTACATAGATCGGGCAACTACACTTCTGAATCTGCAGGAGAAATCTCTAAGAAAATTGTTAGATACAATTCTTATCTAAATAGCTCTTCATGTTTTATATTGTATTATTTTTTATAATTTTTTTTTGTTACATTGCAGGATTCATTGGTTGAGCAGAGCTCCCAAGGAGGATTCACTCTAGAAGGTCGTCATGACATACTTGCTGCTATAATTGGATGGCCTGAGCACCCTAGACGTGTGCGTGGTGCTAGATCAGAAGTGGGCATACACCAATTTTTTGGTTCCTCCTCTCATCAGTCTTCATGCAGTCATGGTGCTGATTATGAAGACAAAATGATGGAAAAAATCACTATCAGGGTGAGAGAAGAACTTATGCGCCAATTTGAGTATTATGGAATTTGTTCGCCAGTGGATCCTCCGCCAGAACTAGACCCATTTGTGCCTCCCACAGGTAAATCTATTTTCTATAAGTTTTGAATTGAATAAACGATATTGAATAACATTAATAAGTCGTTGACTCTAATAGGTAGAAGCGAAAAGGGGAGTTGTTCAGCTCCACCCAAAGATGACATGGATGACATTCATCCATGTCAGCTATATATTTGGGATGGTACAAAGAAGACACTAGTGGCTTGTAAAAGTATTTGAGGCAACCACAGTTCTTCATGGGATGGAGTTATCAGAAGATGAGGTTAAGGTCACGATAGAGGAGGTTCTTGTGCCGTTTGCTTTAGTTCTTGTGCTAACAAATGAGGTATATATTGTGGCTCAGGCACTCCATGTTTCCTTGTCTGGCCTAGAGATTTGGTTGTTTCTGACCCCCCCGGTACAGACTCTTAATATTTTTGACTCATGTTTATTAGATTCAAATTAAAATTATATTCCATTTTAACTAAAACTACATTGATATAGGCAAATCCTCAACCAAAGAAGATTCCTCTCTCTTTGGAAGATCCTCTTGGTGCATTACTCCAACTTGCTGAAATCATAGATGATAAGCCGATGCAAGTTCCTTGGGATTCTAACATTTTTGAGAGAGACCTTGAGATCCCACTTTACTTGCACGGGGACAAGAGGAACTAAATATTACCATTATTCAGTTATGAATGATGTAAGTCTTTTAGTCATTATATATAGTTATTTGATATACTTATCTATTTACTTATATCAAATCAATTTTATGTTTAGGTATCTGTTTGGTGTCACTCAAACTATGGGACTGAATGATCTATATGGGTTTATAGACCCCCAACTCACTCATGAAGGCAACAAGTTTGATAACATCCAACCATATATGACCAAATTCTTTCAACGCGGAAAAGAAATTTATTTTGTCTCTTATGTTGCTGGGTAAGTCATTTTTGTTAACTTATGCTTATAATCTGTCATTTTAATGCATAACAATGAATTTATTTTCTTCTCAAGCGTCATTGGCAATTACTTGTGGTTTCCCTAAGGGAGAACCTTGCTGTGTGATTTTGCTTTTTGTACCGCCCTCCCCCCAACCATCTTAGACAAGTGATAGATTGGTAAGAACCTCAATGTTAATCTTATGAATATGACATGTTATATAAAAGTATCCTAATTTATTCCCTTTATCATAGTTCAATTATTGGACATATCAAGTTATTAATGAGATCAATGGCTAAGGTAAAATGTCTTGCATGGTGTTCCCTCCAGGTTTGATATTTCTATCCATATATTTATAATTGTTTGATTTGATTTTCTTCATTAATTAATTTTAATTTTGTTGATATAATGTAGTGTAATAGACAAACCAGCTCATATGAGTATGATTACTATATAATGCAATGGATGACAATTATTATGCGTGCTCGTATTACAACTAATTGGAAAACGGTAATATATATTTGAATTAAAATGAATACTTTGCAATATTGACTTTCTATATGCTAAATTAAGTTAATGTCTTATTTTGCAGACATTCAAGAGTCCTACCCCATTTCTCGCAAAGTCCATAAAGTTTGGTAGGCTAGCATGTGCAAAATTTATAATTCAGATGTATAATAGTATTGATTAGGATAGTATTTGAATTGTGGATGATTTTTAATTGTCTTTTAAATGTATTTAGATTGTGAATGTTTCATAAAATATTTTGTTTTGTCTGTGCTGATGTTTGGAAAAAATATGCAGGTTTATGTGGGAATAATCATAAAACATAAATCGTATAAAAAAAACTACGCATTAGGCCTCGGTTCTTACCATAACCGAGGCCAAAAAGGGATCTATGGCCTCGGTTCAGACCACAACCGAGGCCAAACGTGCTTCGAAATTTTTATTTAATAATATTTTTTTTTAGTATATGGCTTCGGTTCGACCACATCTGAGGCCAAATGTGCCTCAAAATTTTTATTTAATTAAAAGTTTTTAAGTATATGGCTTCGGTTCGTCCACAACCGGGGCAAAAAAGGGTACTATATAGCTTCAGTTGAATAGAACCGTGGCAGAAAGGGGGTGTTTTTTGCTTCGGTTGACACATGAGGCCAAAAGCTACTCCTTTTTGCCTCGCCCCAATATGCCTTGGTTTTGTAACCGGGGCAAAATATTGAAAAGAACCGCGACCAAAAACCCTTACTGCACTAGTGTGTAAGGAATGTAACATCCATAAGATACTTAGTAGAATTTGAAAATTTCTACTTCCTTTATTTAATTTCAAAATGAAATCCAAAATCCAAAACTATAATCATCAAATAAATTAACTTTAAACTAAATTTAAAAGACTCTCCATCAAAACCCAATACGTCTTCTAATCGTTGTGCATTTGCTTTAACATCTGCTTCCGTATAAAAATAGAATCATCGTAGTCACACAAACAAAATAAGGGTGAGCTAACAATACAAACGTCAAAATATCATAACCAGAATACACATCAATCACCCAAATCTTACACAGACATAATGTCTCACAACATGATACAACCAATCCTTTAACACGACCACACAAAACATGTCACCAAACACTAGTGATCTCAGCGTCAAGAGTCGATTTGTAACTCTTGCACGTAGCTTACCAAGAACTATTCTATTTCCCATTACTCTCCTAACGAACCTCAATGATGTATACAACAATTTTTGAGAGCCTCAATGAAGCATACAACTTCTTATTACTCTCCTCATAAGCCTTGGCGAAGTATACAACTTCCCATTATTCTTCTCGAGAGCCCCAATGACTTATACAACTTCCTATTACTCTTCCCGAGAGCTCTGATAGAGTATATGTAAGACCTAGGAAAAATAATTAAATTTCAATAAGGGTAAATGGAGCATGGGAGATATTATTTATATTTATTAAATAAGAGTTTAAATAGTGTAGTGCAGTTGCTTAGAGTTCTTTATGATGGACTGAAGTTGAGGGTCATGTGTTTGATTCTTGCCTTGCGCATTTGATATGTTTATTTTTGTTTCTTTTTCTATTATTGTTTTGAACATGACATGTATGTGTATAATTGTTGTAACGTTGTTGGATATGTGAATGACAAGATAAATATGTGATAGTCTGTTTAGTTTTGGTTTGAAAGTGTTTGTTTGGAACTTAGAGGTGGTGAGTTTGAACCTTAGAGAAAAAATATTCTAGTTTTCTTTCTAGCATTTTAAGGGTGTGGGTATGAAGAGTTGAAAGCATATTTATTGTATCTTATCACAAGCACCTGAAATAATGGCTCATTAAGATGAATTAACTACAAATTTAATATTAAGTTGTAATTTTAATATTTTTTATGAGCAGAAAAAGAAAGGTTGAGTCAGAATATTTTTCAATGTGCAGCCCAATATTTTATTTTCAACGTTGTTCAATCAGGAAAAACAAAAGGTTTTAGTTGTTAAACCAAGGGTAAAGTGGTCTTGTTGTAAGAATTTCAGATAAGGGGAGTTATCATTTTTCTAGTTATATGATTATGTGTTCATAAATGTTTGAAGTTTGGATTATGAAATGCTAAAGTGTGTTTCTATTGAAGAATTTTAATTTTTAGCATATGAATATATGGTGGCATTGGAAAATACATTTTCTTTGGTTGAAGTCTTTGGTGCAAGGGAGGCTAATATTTTTTCTTCTTATTCTCGTTATTATTGTGTATTGGTGTGTAAATCATCGTTGCAATTTGGATTATACGTGGTATAAGTGTTTCTACAGAGAACAAATAAGAGGTTAGACACGAGCGTCACCTTACCATGTAGTCCGCTATCTCTTCAGTTGGCCTCTTTCCGGTCGATACCTGTCAGCTTGGACCCAGGGGGGGTTACCTGCAGAAGAATCTCCGAAGCTCAAGTAAGTCAAAGCTCTCAGAGAGTCAAATTAGGGATTAATGAATGCGTACCTTTAAATGATGGGGTCCACGTGTATTTATAGAGCATTAATGACGTTTGACCATTTCATGGGCTGGGCCTTGACTTGGGCTCTAGGTAGGGCTTGTGAGTGGGCCAGGGCCCAAACCCAGGCCCTTAAGGTTTATTGGACGTGGATGTCTCCATTATGTTGAGTTCATTAGAGTGGTCGGCCTAGGTTCTAAACTTAGCGGATATGCTGGAGTAGTCGGTCTAGGCCGACTATTTGTCTTGATAGCTTACGTTGATGTAGGTTAGGCTAAGCCGACCTAGGCTGGATACTTGG
>Ga0214544_1010982_pt1 | contig 12899 bp, 7 predicted proteins | sample CNSS3metaG_FD_160074 | JGI IMG/M metagenome (GOLD analysis project Ga0214544, IMG submission 160074) | Root nodule microbial communities from cowpea collected in UCLA plant growth center, Los Angeles, California, USA - CNSS3 | ecosystem: Host-associated > Plants > Roots > Nodule | place: USA...
TATATATATAAACTTATGAATAATTTTCACAATTCTATTCAAAATTTAATTATAAACTTAAAAATATAATTATTGTTTCCAAATAATTTTAAATATAATATATATTTAAATATTTTTTAATATATAATATATATTTACTAATATAAAAAACACACAAAGAAAAATCAACTCGTGCATAGTTTAAAACTAGTTTATTCCTAAAAGATATTAGAAGTTATTTTACCCTTTTATCCATTTATTTTATTTTTAAACTTATTTGTCCTCAACATATGCAAAAAATAATTTTAAAGATTTTTTATCTTTTATAATAAAAAAAGTACTTCTCTTAATGTTTGTTTTAGACACATTGTTAATTACCATCTTTAAGAGTTGTTTGTCTAACATATTTTTAATATCTTTATTATTAATGAATAACTTATATTTAGAGTACTATTTTTTTATAATATTTTTTTCATTTTAAATTTTATTTTTTTATGATTTGTAATTACTTGATCGTTTAATAAAATCAAATTTTGATCAACATATTTAACTTATATTTCTTAAAATAATATTACTATTTTAAAACTCATATATTTTTATCAACCACAAATTATCTGCACTATATATCATAATTGTATCTCAAAAAACTATTTTACTTTTTTATTCATTAATACAATGTACTTTATATTGTGGTCTGTATATTAGACGCACATCGATCAGACAAGTGTAATAATATAACAAAGAAATGTTAAAAGTATTGCTGCTCTCGCATGGCCCTCAAGAAGAAGGGGTATTGGAGTCCCTGAGTCCCCTTCTCTTGCTGTTTTCTTGGGAAAGATGAACAGTGGTGACGAATTCAGGAGTGGGCACATACGACTCCACAGCGATCTCGTGGGCTTCCTCAGCTTGAGCATTCAGAAAGTCATCGAATTCAGCAATGCCAGCCTCAAGGCGTGGCATGGTGATGGCCAAAGTGATGAAAAGAATGAAGACAACCTTTGCAGCACTTCCTCCCATGTTTTTTTTTTTTTTTGTTTTTTTGGCAAGGTTGTTCAAGGTTTAGGGATTTCTGTTGAAGCTCAGAGAATCCAACAAATACCTTTTACAACCCTGTGCCGAGGAGGAGAGATTATTGATTATTTTATGGCTTGTGACATATTGGTTTATGAGTTCATCCCTTTTATACCACACAAATCCTTAACAGAACAATGGTAATCCTTCAATGGTGGGGTGTGATTCCATTTTCAGCAACCGAGAGTTGTGGTTTGCCGATAGTTCTGTTACCACAAAACTGGAAAAGAGAAACAATTATTTGTTAACTACGATCAAGTATTAAAATTACAATAAATTTCTTGTTGTTTTTAATTAGGGTTAAATGTGTTTTTATCTTTTAACTTTTACTAAAAATTGAAATTAGTTCTTCTTTGAAACTTTGACCCAATTTAGTCCCTCAACTTTTACCTACGATGAATTTAGTTATTTTAATCAATTTTTGTTAATTTTATTTAAAGTTTTAAACGTATTTCATGATAGTATTTGACTTAATATTTAAGTGAAAATGTGTCAAAATGATGTAAATAACTCAAATATTATCATGAAATGTATTTGAAATGTCAACAAAACTTATCGAAATTTGGTTAAAAGGATTAAATCCATACATTTTGTAAGTTTGGGAACTAAATTGGTCTAAAGTCTCAAAAAGGCACTAATTCCAATTATCACCGAAAGTTAAGGGACAAAAATATTAACCATTTTAATTATTATATTATTTACTTTGAATGGTTATTTTCAGATTATATAAATAATATTAATTGAATAAATTTATATATTAATTATTGGTTATAAAATTTTAATCGCCCACACACTTTATGCGAGCTGTAAACACTGGCCCGCCCCGCATACTCCTTGGCCCGTAAGCCCGCGGGTTGACCCGCTTTTTTTTTAATTTTTTTTTTAATTTTTATGATAAAAATTTCAATGTTTAAAAATTGGGAAACTTTAAGAAGTTCACAAAATTAAGTAAAGACTTTGGGGAATTAGATGATAAATTGATAATTTAACATTTTCATCATATTCATACTATGACATACACAATGTATTCTTTAAATTTTAGCACATTAAAAAATACATAATACTTGTCTTTTCCAGTTATACAAGAATTTGAATGCAAGAGTTCATAAAAAAGTAATTAATAATTTTTTTTTTTAATTTTATTCGGGCTTGCGGGCCGGCCCACGCGGGCTGGAGGCTTATGCGCGACACGACTAATAAGAGAATTGATAGAAATTTATAATATGTATTAATAGACTCATATAATATGTGTATAAATAAACTTGTCCAATGTATATTGTTAAACTCTTTTAATTAACGTATGGACAAACTCATATAATGTGTGTTGCAAGACTCGTTTAATGGATGAACTCACCTAATGCGTATTCTTAGGCTTGTCTAATTGTTACATGAAATGACTTGTTTTATGTTTTATGCATAAAATACTTGTCTAATTAGTGCATGGATAAACTAGGGATGTCAACGGGTGTATGGGTAGTAGCTCACCCACTGGATAAATATTCATCTCGTACCCGTATCCATATCCATGCGCGTATCCATTATGCGGTACCCATATATTTGTTTAATATCCATGAATATCCATGAATATCCACGGGTACCTGCAGATATTTACAAAAGAAAAGTTTTATATTTAACAACATCTTTTAACTATAAATTCAAATAAAAATACATGCATAACATTCATATATTTCAAACAAAGTGCAAATATTTCATTTAAATAGTGTTGAATGATAATTTACAAAGAAATGAAGATTTTTTAAAATCAATTGACAAAAAACAACTCATTCAATATCAATGTGTTAATGTTTTAATCATGTTTTTTTTAATTTTTTTTTAATTTAAATTAGAGTATAACGGGTACGGGTATCCACGAGTACGAATACTATGATACCCGTACCCGCTCCGTTAACATGCGGGTATAAAAAAATACTCGTACCCATTACCCGCAGGTATCCATTTATAATATCTATTTCTTACCTGTTGCGGGTTTTATTTGCGGATACCCGCACGTACGAATTTTTTTGACACTCTTAGGATAAAAACATCTAATGGTATTTTTAAAGTCGTCCAATTAGTGTATGAACAAATTCGTCTAATGTATATTACAAGATTCATCTAATTAGTGAATGAACATACTCTCTAATGTTTATTAATAGACTCGTATGATTTGTGTATGAAAAAGCTTGTCTAATGTATATTGTTAGACTCGTCTAATGAATATATGAATTAGTTGTCTAATGTGTATTGCTAGATTGGTTCGATCAATTCATCGACAACTCATCTAATCAAATTATGTGTAAACTTATCTAACCAACGTATGGAATGACTCGTCTAATATCTTTTTGTCATACTCTTCTACTTGGTGTATCCACTGTCTCGTCTAATGTGTATTGTTAGACTCGTGTAATATTTTTTGCTATACTCATTTAATAAGTATATGGAAAGACTTATCTAATGTATATTTCTAGACTCATCTAATCAATGCATCCACAAATTCTTCTTATATGTATTGTTAGACTTGTCTCATAAGTATATGGACACACTCGTATAATGTGTATAGCTAGACTTGTCTAATCATTGTATGTCCAGACCCATCTAATGTGTATTGCAAGACTCGTCTAATCATTGAGTGGACAAACTTGTCTAATTTGTATTAATAGACTTGTCTAATTTTTGAATGAAAAGACTTATCTAATGTATTTTGCTAAACTCATCTTATCAGTGTATGCACAAATTGGTCTGGTGTTTGTTGATAGACTCGTATAATCAATGTATAAACAAACTTGTCTAACGAGTATTCTTAGACTCATTTAACCAATGTATTAAATGAATCATCTAATGATTTTTGCTAAACTCGTTTAATTAGGGTCTGAACAAATTAAATTTGGGTATGAAAAGACTTATCTAATGATTTTTTCTAAACTTGTTTAATTAGCGTATTGAATTAAATTTTATTAATAGAAAAGTTTGTTGTGAATATTTTTCATAAAAAAATTGCAAGAAGTTTCCTGCATATTTTTAAATTCCACATTAACTAATTACCCACGAAGGTATTACCTACCGATCAAAATTCATAGAAAAAATGGCAAGAAAATCTTTTCCTACAAATTTTTGTAAGAAATTTGAAAAAAAAGTGACATGAAATATTGGAAATTTTAGTAGTATATTAAATATAATATTTTAATTTATTATTTTATAAATATAACTATTTAAAACCTATTTTATGTACATATCATTAATGCTATTTTTTATTAGATAAAATTAATTAATTTTTACATACTAAAAAGAAGAATAATATTTAATAGTAAGAAAATTGATGTTATTATTTAATATAAAAATGATAAATATAATTTTTTATTGATAATTGTTTCAAGACAAAATAATTTCATCAAAGTTATTTTTATACTTTATTATCAATAAAAATATATTATTTTTTAAATATAATTATCTTAAAAATAAAAATAAAATAAAATTTTCAAAATTTAATTTCATAAATGTCTAAGTAAATTGAATTAGTAAAGTAAATTACCTAAATATAAAAAACTATTATTTGGACGGCTGTCAACCAATAAAATTGAATTAGTAAAGTAAATTACCCAAATATGATCTGCAAAATGACCGGCATGACCCTCTCGACCTATCCCTCAGATGAGACGTAGTTGGTTCGGTTAATTCTCTCAACCTATTATTAGATACAACAAATGGGTTCCTTAAATGTTCTATGATACTATGATCAAACTTTTTCAAAAAATAATTTTCCTTCCTAAATATAGATTGATGTAATAAAGTTGAGAATAAAGTTATCCATTTTGCCAAAACTGAGGATGTAAGGCCCACTTATATTATGTCTTATTTAAAAAAAGGGCCACTCCGAAACAGATGGACCTAGGGCTAGCTCAAAGGATACAATCGAACCCCAAGTCTGTCCTAACTCACTTTTCCTGCTCATTCTCAGAAAACCTTAGAGCTGCAGCCATCTCCCGCTCTGCTAGGGTTTAGTGTCACCTTGGTCAAGCGAGTTCGAACCAGTGCTTTCCTCTCCACGTAAGTATTTCCCTCAATCGTGCTTGCAATTTTTGCTACTGTTGCTCTGGGTAGCTCATGTCTCTACTGCCTTTTCCTTTTTTCAGCTCCTTAAGTCGTCCCTGAGCTAGCATCAGAGCTGTTGTGCTAAATAACTTTGGTCTAGGAGTCTTCGGCTAAACCCTTCTAGGTAAGGGAAGCTAAATCCTTCTGAATATTCCATGAAATCTACCTGTTTTATGTCTGTTTCGTGATTGAATGTATTGTGTGTGAATATGTGTTGTTGGGGTTACATGTTTGAACTGCTTGGATGCTGTTGTGGGACTGTTGCACGAGAGAACAATGGTGAGCACTGATTTTCTCGCCCAAGTGAGTATGTCTCGCCTAAGCGAGATTAACAGAGGCTCGCCCAAGCTATTTTCCACGAGTAGTCACCCAGACGACCAATGCGTGTAAGGCCACTGTACTGGAAGTCGAGCTCTCGCCTAGGCGAAAGGAGCTCGCCTGAGCGAGAGTCCTTCTCGCCTGAGTGAGACCTTTCTACTTGAGTGAGAAGTTGGATGAGAATGTGGTTGGCCCTGATGTTTCTCTGATCTAAAATGTTGACTCTATGCTTGTATGGATATTACTTCTAAGATATGAATGGAGTGACTTTTATGAATAAGATGGTGTATAAGTTGTGATTCATGAGTTTTAACATGATGTGAGCATGATGTTTGTATGAGATGATTCATGGAATTATAATGATGAGTTTGGTATGGGTTTGACATGAGACATGAGTGAAGGTTGGTTAATGAATATGGCATGGTGTCGGTATGAAATACACTTTACATTCGTGGTTTGGGAAGGATGAATGGAATGGATTCAACATGGAATACAAATGAGAATGGATTTTAAGGGTGGCACGATATATATATATATATATATATATATATATATATATATATATATATTATATATTACTTGTTTTGTTTATGATTGGTCCATGGTTAGTGCGTAATTCCTTGAAATCTCTAGGTGGGGTTCAAGGTCGCGCTTCAGTGGTCGAGACGTAATTCCATGGCCCCTATTAGTGGGTGTCCATGGTGGTGCCCCATCTATATAATTTGGTAAGGATTCAAGGTAAGTTGCATCCTGCACTCCAAGGAGTCAGTTAGTCTCACTTAGAGCGGACTGACTCTTGTGGTGAGAGTAGCAGGAGGCCTGAAATTCATTAAGGGCTAACCTTGTGTGTGAGGGATTGATTCATTGTAACACTTGTAACACATAGCTCGGGGGTGAGCAACTCGGGGGTGAGCAGAGGTATCCACCACAAGTGCAAGCATCCGCTGAATCCGACCAGATTATATGTAATCCGGATGAGTCGAGTCGAGTCTTAGTGTATTGACTGAAAGGTCATAACATGCTTGGATGATGTATGTATAATGGACTGTTATGGTATACCTGATTGCATGATAGAACTACTTTTGGCTCTAGCTTACCCTTCTACTTTGTTGTGTGTTCTGCTGTGTGGTTCTCTCTCTTGCGATGATCATCAACTTGTTGATGTGAGCAGATGCGAGGAACACCCATGGCCAATAGGGAGGTGATGGTTCCGTTGCTTAGTCGACTGGACTTCGATTTTTCTTTTTATGCCTTTTGCTAGGGTTATGACCCATGTATTATTTGATATGTACTGTGTTTCTGATTACTTTAGACCTTATACTTTGTCTTGTTTGGCATCGTGATGTGCCCTAGGATTCTCTTTTCATAACTCTTGGATATTTTTAGGGAGTGAGTCCCTACTTCGCATCTCTGCTTTTATTATTATTTGTGTGACGTGTCATTGAAGTAAGTTTATTTATTTAAATGGGACGTTACAGAGGAAAAATAATTCAAATGACAAAAAAAAAATCATCATTTGGGACAGGTGTCAATGAGATTAGGTCAATAAGATAAATTACCTAATGGTGAGATTTCTTAGATATAAATTGATGATGACTTTCCTTTATGTTATTTTTATACTTTTATTTAAACTATTAAGATTATTTTATTATTATTGTGTTAGAAAATGATTACTCAAATATTACTAATAATAATATAAATATGAAATAATATAATAATAATTATTAAATCAATAATAATACTAAGACAATATATAAAACAATGAATATTAATCAGATATCAACAAATATAATAACAATAAAAAATAAAAAATAAACAAGGTAAGGAATAGAAATATCCTGGGTTGAGGCACGCATAGTGCTATCCTTAGAGGGAAAACGCCCCTACTGCACAAGGCTAAACAAATACACAATCATATGTGTTTCAAATCATAAGCTTTCTCTCCCAAGATACAACAACCCGTCAGATCGATCGAGTGCAGCGAAGGATCTCCGAACCTTATGAACACCCATTGTCTTAAAGATAATATAGAGAAGAAAATAAGAACACTTTTAAGAAAAATTCTAGAGTTTGTTGTCTCTGTTATTGTTGTTGTTTTCTTCCCCATGCACCTAGGTGGTATTTATAGGTAGCAAAAGGAGTCAAAGGAGTAAAGTATAATAAAAAATATAGCTGTTAATCATAAAACACATTAACCCATAAATTAAAGGTCTATAAAAACATGAGTAACAGTAGAATTTTTATTTTAATTATTTATTTTTTAAATTATATTAAAATATTTCTAACAATCCCCCACATAATTTAAAAAAAAATAAAACAAAAAGATATTATCTTTTAAAACAAAATATTGTAGTTCAGTGTAAGGAACCTTCCAGGTCTAACCCTTACACCTAGTGCTTATAAACTTCCACCCGAGAAAATGCAGAGACTTAATTGCCTTGAACTACATCCCCTATGACCGGATTTTAGTAAATAACACATACAATATCGGTGTTCATTATAGGTTCTAATCAGTGGGTGCACGTTACGGCCTTGTGCATGTATCTTGTTTCATGAGTGTCACTTAGAGACTTGCCCATGTCTCACAATGGCAGCCCCACCATCACACTCACTAGGTAAACCCTCAAAGGGTGGTTTGTGACTCACACCCCTACAATAATTGTCATTGGGTTTATTAAGAGGTATTTTATAAAATAAGCATAATAATGCACATACCTCAACCATTAGGTTTATTAAGAGGTATTTTATAAAATAAGCATAATAATACACATACCTCAACCTTATTATTGTCATAATTTATAGTATACCTCGCCATAGGAATGAGACATAAAATTTAATCAAATTATTTGGTGTACTTTAGTCAACAACAACATCGTTATTACCCATTGAACTCCATTTCATGGGATCGCCATTCATGTGGAGATGAGTGTCCATTGTTGCAACTAATTTATGGGCTATAGTCTCATTCCCCTCGACAACTTAAATTCTTGTTGTTGATGCATCAACCCTTTGATAAGCAGATCTGCAATATTTCTTTCTGACTTGACAAAGTCAAGAGAGATAATATCATGAGTAATTAAGTTTCTAATATATTTGTCTTTTGTTCTTATATGTCAATTTCATTGACATTTTTACTAAAAACTTTAAATATAACAATTTAATTGTCAGGATGCTTTGAACAAAGGAATAATGTATGCTGGTATAGTAGACCATGATAGAACAACAACTTTTTAACATATTTCCATGATAGTGCACCTCCATCCAAGGTTAAAACATAGTCATAACCAATAGGTGATTTTGCGTCACCAAAATCAATATCCAATTTACATTATCCTTCAATCATCTCAAGAAATTGGACATATTGTCATAACTAGAAGAAACACATATAGTATTACACTAGATGGCAAAACAATGAGGTATATTTATTCACTTTATAATATATAACCAAGATTTTTTTATTAACAAGTATGTTAACCATTGCAAGACACCCCCACGCTTTGAAATATTTTAAATGTGGTTCTCCTTTCTTTCGTAACTCATAAAAAGTTTTATCACAATCTTTTGTGTTCAAAATATGGTAAGCATGATATAAAATTTCACTAATATAATGTTAGGCAAGCTAGAACTTGTAGAATAAGATTTACCATATCAGAACATTTTTTTTTTCTTTCACTACACCATTATATTAACACCATACACTATATGAAGATGTTACATAATGAATAATACCATGAGTTTCACACAAAACACTCATTTATATATACATGTATTGTCATTTCTCTATTTAATTAATTTTGTACCTCAAAATTTCATAATTTGAATGGTCTCTAATCAATCTTTTCAACTTCTCAACAATTGTAATAATAGCATGTCATAAATCACAACTTAACATATGGAATAATCAAAGAGAACTTATAAATATTTTATTACAAGATAAAGATTATATTTATTATCAGTCACTTTTTTTTATATATAAATATCAAGCTAAATTTCTTTTTCTCTTTGCAAATGCAAAGTTTAGTTCAAGTGTTTTCCATAACATAATAGTAGTTTTAGTATGACAAATTATTTTATAATTATTTTCATACAAAACAATTAAAATATATTCATGATATAGAACACCTTTATCAATGGTAACAATACACAAAATTAAAGCATAAATTAATATAAAAACCAAAATATTAGCTATAGACATCACAAAAAATTATTCAATGAGCAGGAATATCATTTATTCATAATTTCAATTATTGTTACCAATAGAAATAGAAACAATTATACACATAAGATTTTAGGCTTAGTTGAAACTGATTGAATTATAACCATAAGAAACACTCATAACATGTATTTTTCAGTCTTCAACTATATTGTTTTTAATTTAGAAATGAATACAAACGAGTAATCAAAAATAGAAATAACAAGAACTTAATTTTTCTCTCTAAGAATGTTAGAAAATGATTACTCAAATATTGCTAATAATAATATAAATATGAAATAATGTAATAATAATAATTATTAAATCAATAATAATACTAAGACAATATATAAAACAATGAATATTAATCAGATATCAACAAATATAATAACAATAAAAAATAAAAAATAAACAAGAAAAGGAATAGAAATATCCTAGGTTGAGGCACGCATAAAGTTATCCTTAGAAAACGCCCCTACTGCACAGGGCTAAACAAACACACAATCATATGTGTTTCAAATCATCGATCGAGTGCAACGAAGAATTTCCGAACCTTATGAACACCCATTGTCTTAAAGATAATATAGAGAAGAAAATAAGAACACTTTTAAGAAAAACTCTAGAGTGTGTTGTCTCTGTTATTGTTGTTGTTTTCTTTCCCATGCACGTAGGTGGTATTTATAGGTAGCAAAATGAGACAAAGGAGTAAAGTATAATAAAAAAATATAGCTGTTAATCATAAAACACATTAACCCATAAATTAAAGGTCTATAAAAACATGAGTAACAGTAGAATTTTTATTTTAATTATTTATTTTTTAAATTATATTAAAATATTTCTAACATATTTTAAACCACAAAATTATTTTTTTATTCGGTATTAATTTATCATTTTAAACCAAACGCATAATATTCACAAAGGAGAGTAATAAAATCCCAGTAAATTAGGAAAATTTCCATCCTTCTAAGTTCTATGTTTTAAATAAACTAATCATAGAAAGTTAGTGGAGATAATTTTTTCTGCTAAATTTAGCTTAATTTTTTACATGTAAAGACCCGGCCAAATACTTTTATAAAATACTTTTAAGAAATAGTTTAAATTTAGAGAACAAAACAATAAAATAAAGTATATTTTAGAAAAATTTAATTGTATTTTTTAAAATTTTAAAATGTGTTTTTGAAAAAAATTGTTTGAAAGAATAAAACTATTCCATTTTAATAAAAATTAGGACTAAATTAAACAAAAAATAACACAATATAAGAATTCAATTGAACATAAGGGAATGACACAATCATAAATCAACACGTGACATTAACATTGACATGTGGCATGATGTTGACATAACATGTGGACAAGTTGTTTTAAAATAAAATTATAATTAAAAAATTAAAGAAAAACACACTAACACTTGACATGCACTTATTATAACTATTTTAAACACCATTAAAAAAAACAAATTAACTAAAATAGACAAAAATTAGGAGCTAATATAATATTTTCAAAGTAAATAAGCACCAAATCGAAGAAGCGGAACAAAAACAATGATTATTTAAGTTTTTAAAGTAATTACCATTTAGAAATATGTTGATCAAAATAAAGATGAATGGATGAATTCATCAGATAAGCATATTAGAGAAACACATTAAAAATATAAATTTATTTATTTTATTAAAAACTAGCATATGTTGATTTTGATTATTATTTTATCAAGGTAATTAGCTGAATGTTGCGTTACAGTTGTATATTAAGTTTAGAAAATTGCCGAAAATTGAGAAGAAAACAAGAAAATGAAGTGAAAAACGAGAATAGTTACTTATTTTGTGGGATGTGATTCTCAGCCAGTTAAAAAATAACAACTAAACAATTATCATTTTATGAGCACCGAACATGTTCTTATACGAATTGAAAAACAAATATATACGGAAGGGTAAAATAAGAAAAATACATTCATAAAAGAAATGAAGTAAAAAATGAAAATGGTTACTCATTTTCCTATTTTGTGGGATGTGATTCTCAGTCAGTTATACAATAACAACTAAACACGATTATCATTTACGGGGCACTTAACATCTTCTTATTTGAATTGAAAAAAAATATATATGGAAGGGTAAATTAAGAAAAATACATTAAATATGATATTCACATTATATATTGTTACTAATTTTACTACTAGAAACCTAGAACTTTTGTATCTATAACTTTATGATAACCAAAAAAAATTAATACAATTAGGCCTTTTAATTTATTATAAAAACTATCAAAGTAAAATTATCATTATAAATTTTCTTAGAGGTTACGGAAAATAAAAAAATTATTGAAGAAGATAAGATGAGCACGATAAATAATATGAATGATAAAAAAAGTAAAATAAAAAAATACATAAAGAAGTTATCCAAATCAATTCGTATTATAGATTACAAAACATAAAAAACTATTTACAAACAAACTTAAAAATTACTTATTTGTAATATTCTAAGAAAACAAATATATATTAAAAGATGAATTATGTAATTGTTATAAATAGTTATAATTATATATGTTCGATTCCATTATTTTTTGTCTGCTGTTAAGAGGTTGCGAGTGATGAGAAACAAAAATGATTTATTTAATTAATATTATTTATATAATCTAAAAATAAGTAAGTAATATAGTAATTAAAAAATTGTTATTTAAAAACTTGATTGTGGTTAACGTATAGTTGTTTTCTTTTCGAGTTTTGTGGTAACAGAATTATTGGTAGACCACATCTTTCGGGTGCTGAGGTTGGAATCGCACACCAAGATTGAAGGATGACCGTTGCTTTGTTAAGGATTTGTGTGGTATAAAAGGGATGAACTCATGAACCAATATGCAACAAGCCAAAGAACAATCTCTCCTCCTCCACTCTCCCTGGTACAGGCTTGTCATCAAGGTCTTTGTTGGATTCTCTGAACTCCAACAAGAATTCCTAGACCTTGGACAACCTTGCCACAAAAATAATAAAAAATAAAATAAACATGGCAGGAAGTGCTGCAAAGGTTGTCTTCACGCTGCTGGTAACTTTGGCCATCATCATCCCATGCCTTGAGGCTGGCATTGCTGAATACGACGACTTTCTGAAAAATCAAGCTGAGGAAGCCCACACAATCGCTCTCGAGTCCTATGTGCCGACTCCGGAATTCGTGGCCAGTGAGCTCAATTACCATGTTCATCTTGCCATGCAAAACAGCACCAGGAGGGGACTGAGGGCGCCCAGGAACCCTGCTTTTGG
>Ga0214544_1010987_pt1 | contig 12897 bp, 9 predicted proteins | sample CNSS3metaG_FD_160074 | JGI IMG/M metagenome (GOLD analysis project Ga0214544, IMG submission 160074) | Root nodule microbial communities from cowpea collected in UCLA plant growth center, Los Angeles, California, USA - CNSS3 | ecosystem: Host-associated > Plants > Roots > Nodule | place: USA...
TCCAAGTACTAGAATAGTAGTCATTGTATGAACCACTCCTCTTGGCCTCTTTTTTCTTTTGCAATTGAGTTTCAACTTTGATGGCCAAATGTAAAACTTTGTCAAGAGAGGAGTACTCATATAACTCCACTAAATCTTGTATGTCCCTCCTTAACCCATTCACAAATCTAGCTACCTTTTCTTGATACCTCATACTGACTTTAGCATCAGAGTGTCTTTTGTTAGCACCTCCCCCCTTTTTTGTCATGACCAGAAGACAAGTTCCCTTTGAAGCCAGGCATGTGGACTCTTGTAATTGTTTAGTAGACTTTACAAGGTTTACTTCAACCTCGTAAGAAAATTGGCACCCACCATGGGACTCGAACCCATGATCGCACCGTTGACACTAATGAGTATGTGTCTGTGTACACCAACCAAACCAGCCTCTACTCAACCAATGATGTCGTCTTATGCAAGGCATTTTCTTCCACTTTACCAAAACCAACCCTAGATTGGTTTGCCAACCTACCACCTTTCTCCATAGACTACTTTGGTGTGCTAACTTCATCTTTTGCTACGTACTTCGAGAAGAGTCACCAACATGATGTCACCTTGTTTTCCTTGCTCAACATAAGACATAAATAAGGAGAATCTTTGAAAGCCTACATCAATATATTCATAACAACTGCTATTAAAGTAAGAAATCTGAACTTTGAAAGCATATTTCATTATATGATTAACAACTTGTAGGTAGGGTTGTTCACTATGCATGAACCCCCCCACTAATATGAACGAGTTAAGACAGTGGGCAGTCAAGTTCATAAAGGTGGAAGACATGAGGAAATAAAGCTCATGCCAAAAACGATATCGTCCCAGTTGAGAAGAAAAAAGATGAGAAGACACAAGTGCCCAATGACAATGCACGACCATGGGAGCATAAGCCTGTTCAATACACGAACTACGCATCCTTCAACGCTCTCATATCACATATCTTGGAAGAAGCTTTACAAGTTGATCTCATCCCACCCCCAAATAAGTTTTAGAGCCCATCAGATGTCGACATGAATAATTATTATTGGTATCATCGTGATAAAGGCCACACAACAAATGAAATGCTCGGGTAGAGATAAAGTGGAAGAGCTTATCAGGATAGGACACCTTAGCGGTTTCGTTAAAAGAGTAGATGAAGGAACGTCGAGACATGACCTGGTCATGTGTTACAAGTATGAAAATAGGAAGGATGAAAGAAAAGATGATAGATGGTAGGACTAGAGTGCAGAAAGGCCATCAACACCCCTAAGAGGGGTTATCAACACCCCTAAGAGGGGTTATCAACACCATATCTTTTGGATTTAGTGGGGGAGGTTCCTCGCCCTTGGCAAGAAAAAAGCACATATGGGTTGTGTAGTCTTTACACGTAGTGTCCCATGGCTACAAAAAGAGAATGCCCCTAAGACGTTCACATATTCAGACATCCAAGGGGTTGACGTTGAACAAGATGACCCATTGTCATTATGGCCGAGATGGAGAACTTTTTCTGTGAAAAAGAATTAGTTGACCAGGGCAGCTCAATGGACATTATATATTGAAAAACCTATAAGAAGCTCTAGCTCTCGAAGAACGCAATGATCCCATATGACAAACCAGTTTATTATTTTTCTTGAGACAAAGTGGTGACAAGGGGCTATATCGACCTACACACCATATTCAGGGAGGGAAGCCTGACCAAAACTATCCCTATCCGGGATCTATTCATTGATGCACACACATCACATAATGTGCTACTCGGATGATCGCTGTTGAATTTGCTTGGAGTTGTGCTAAATTCCGAAGTGTCGAGTTTCAAGGGTTGGTTCCATTGTAATTTCATTATGCATTATGAGGTTAGAATGAATAAATATGTTTGTTCTTTTGATTCTTGTTGTGATTTATTTTCATTTATGTCTTTTGCCTTTTAATCAAGTAAAAGTAATTATTTTTACATTGTATCAAGTTAGCATAGTGTTAAATCAACATAACATATCAATCATATGAGTTCAAGGATTTTTAATTTTAATTGAGAATGTACTTTACTTAAATTTAGAAACTTTCATGTGATTGAATATGTTTTTTCCAATGATTGAGAATGTACATTAATTGGAGGTAAAAACTTTAACTAGAACTAATCGAGAATGTACTTTGGTTAATTAGCTTTTTTTCTTGATTTAGAGGTAAAATAATGGACATGATTAAGGATAGTAATATTTAATTGACAATGTACTTTGGTTAAATTTACTATGATTAATCTACAAAGTTCTTGATTTTTGATTGAGAATTTACTTTGGTTAATAGTGAGAACGCTAACAAATTAATTGAGAATTTATATTGATTAATTTGCAAATCTACAACAATAATTAATTAAGCAATAATCTTTAGATAAACGATGATGGATCTATTCTGAAAAAAATAGTGGAATCAATCTATTTTCTTTATCATTGTTTTTATATCTTTTTTCTTTCACCAAATTTATTTCTCTTATTACTTATTTTATTTGATTAACTCTTTTGTATAGTTTTTATAAGAACTAATTTGTTAGAAATCAATTCCGTATTCGTTGGGAGACGACTTTGGGTTACTTTTTCCTTTCTATTGTGTTGACTATTTTCTAAACAATACTGAAGTTGTTATAAATAAGTAATATTAATTTGATTGCGTTAACGACAACGTTATCAAATTTGGTAAAGTTATCATGAAGTGATCAAATTAATACTACTTATCTCTAACAACTTTAGTATTGTTAAGAAAGTAGCCAAAAGATTAGTATGGTTAAAATCAACCCTTACTTGTCTCCCAATGAACACAAAATTGATTTATAGCAAATTAGTTATTATAAAAACTATACAAAACAATTAGTCAAATAAAATTGAAAAAATAACAAAAGAAGATAAAGATAAAAAGATATAAAAAAAAGATAAAGAAAATAGATCGATTCCATTGCTTTTTCAAAATAGATCCATCACTGGTTATCTAAATATTATTGCTCAATTAATTACTATTGTAGATTTGCAAATTAATCAATGTAAATTATCAGTTAATTTGTTGGCGTTCTGACTACTAATCAAAGTAAATTCTCAATCAAAAGCAAGAACTTTGTAGATTAATCATAGTAAATTTAACCAAAGTACATACTCAATTAAAATTACTATCCTTAATCATGTCCATTCTTTTACCTTTAAAATCATGCAAAAAGCTAATTAACTAAAGTACTTTCTTGATTAATTCTACTTAAAGTTTCCACCTCTACTCAAAGTTCATTCTCAATTATTAGCAAAAAACTCATTCAATCACATGAAAGTTTGTAAATTTAATCAAAGTACATTCTCAATTAAAATTAAAAACCCTTGAACTCGTATGATTGATATGCATATAGATTAAAACATCTCACTAATTAGATATGATGTAAAAACCATTACTTTTCATGTGATTCAAAAATAAAATACATAGATGAATTAAAACCTTAACAATAATAAAAAGAACAAAGAAATTATTTCATTATAACCTCAGAATCCATAATGAAATTACAATGGAATCAACCCAAGAAGTTTAGCAATCCATGAAATATAAAATAAAATAAAAATAGAAGAATAGAGTGGAGAGAGAGAGAAAACGAAATTAGTCCCACCTAAGGGTTTCTAAACTTCAAAGTTCCGAGCTTGTCTTTCTACTTCCCCTTGGTCTCTTTATATAGGACTTGGATTGAACTTTTATATTACTTAAATCTCTTAAATATCTTTTAAAATAAAGATAAAGATAAATATTTAAAAATATTTAAAGAGATACAGACTATTTGACAAATATAGTTGATTGATAATATCAATATCTAATATAATTAAATTAATTAATTACTTAAAGATATATGATAAATTAGCACCAACTAATATTTGTATTAATTTTCCAAATCAACCCTTTGTAATCTCCTCAAATTATCTTCTAAATAATATATCTTCAAGATATATTTGTTTGTTGTGGATCTAAAAAGATTAAGAAGATCTTGTCATATTTAAAAAGATTTGGTAGTTATTATCTTTTGATACTTTATGATACAATTAAATAAGATAATTATTTAAAAATATCAAATAAAATATCTAAAGATATATTTTTCCCACATTATCTTTTATCATAAAAAATAAAAAAATCGCAAGGTCTAATTTTTCTTGTCCATTTCCTCTTCTTGGCTTAACCAAACTTCTTCAAGTTTTCAAGTTTTTCTTATCGTCTTCATGTAATGCTTGACTTGGATTTTTGTGATTTTGATAATTTCCTATTCTTGGATTTTTCTTTAAGGTGTCATGAAGCTTTAATCAATTGATTTTCACATCTCCATGAGCTCAACTTAGCTGTAGCTGCACTAATACACCTCAAAATATCCAAAGAACATTTATACAACTAAAAAGCTATTTTTAACATCTTTTTGTATCTCATGCTCAATAAACCCAATTATAAGAAATCCCAATTAAATTAATCTTTAAAGAACAAAATTCAATTAAAAATCCAGAATTAAACATTAAATGAAGGAAAAAATACGCACTCATCATTCCATTCCTCATCTTGCCATTAAGCTTCCCTCGGCCGCAAGAGACATGATTATAGTGCATAGAGACCAAAAAATAGCCAAAGAGTGCTACATAGGTAGTCTGAAGCTGCCAATCCCCTCGTGATTACCAACAACATCGAAAGGATCCAAGTATACAACACTCTAATATAAGGAGAAGATTTCGACCCACGGTTGAACAATGATGTGCCGATGGAATCTGTAGGAGAAATAAGAGTTTATCTTGTACCAGGAAAGGGGAAAAGTTTGAAGATTGGGTCTACGATTGATGAAGAGGGAGATAAAGCCATTGGCTAGGCCTTGGCTGCCAATGCCGACTTGTTTGCATGGACGACAATGGACATTCCAAGAGTAGACCCCCTAGATGGCATCCTACATTGCTTATTCATTTTTAAAGGAGCAAAGTCGGTGTCCCAAAAGAGAAGAAAGTTAGGAGAGGAAAGAAGACATGCCACAAAGGTCAAAGCCGAAAATTTATTGAAAGTCGGTTTCATAAAGGAAGCGAAGTACACGACATGGCTCACCAAAGTGCTATTAGCCATAAAAACAAGCCGGAAGTGGCGTATGTGCTTAGACTATACAGACTTCAACAGGGCATGCCCCAAGGACGTGTATCCCATGCTGAGCATACAAGTTAGTACATGGTTTTGCTAGGCACAATGTTTTAAGCTTCTTAGATGCCTATCCAAGCTATAACCAGATCCCCATGGCAGAAGATGACAAGCTGAAAACTGTTAGTTTTAAAATGGTGAGTTTAGCCAAGAAGGGCGGGGGGGGGGGGGGGGTTGAATTGGCTTTATAAGCTTAAACTCTTTTTCAATTGAATCTAATAGACTGGAATGTTTGGATGTAAATGCAACAGACTAGTACACTTTCAGTCGATTAAAATATAAAAACAGCAGACTAAATTGTTCTTGATGCTATGAAACAGTCGATTAAAAAGACAAATAGGCGGCTAAAATACTGGAGAATTATGAAGAATGCAGAACTCACAAATTCAACTCAAAGAACAATCATTTACATACAAGACATGTTCCAATCAGTATTTATAACAAGTACAAAGCCTCAGATTACACAAACATGCATTAAATCACACCAAAGATAAAATTACTTGGTTTTCTTGAGTTTTTAAAGTGTTTAAAAGAGAGGGAGATGAGGGAAAGAAGAATGCACAACTATTTTTATACTGGTTCACTCAATCACAGAGCTACATCCAACTGTCCAGGACAACTTGAACCTGATTTCCACTATATTCAAAAGTTTTATAAATCAAACACTAATATTAAACTTTTAAACACAAAGCACACAAGATTTTTGACTCACAAAAATCTAGAACCACAACCTACAAGAATCACACTTGCAGACCTGAAATCACATCAAGCAAACCATCCAGAGGCACAAGAACGTCCAAAACTGATGGTGGCTGTCCCTAGCACACCATACATGTGTTCTTCAAGCTACTCACAAGCCAAAATGCCTCCAAGATCAACCAAGATCTTCAAACATGAGTTCCAGTTGTGTATTGTAGAGATAGAACGCTTCCCAGAGATGAATGACATGATTTCGTTCAGAAAAACTCAGATTCGCACCTCTGCTCGCGAAAACACAACTTATATAGTTTTGGCTTAAGTCAAAACAATCGATTGAATTTTTCGTTTAGTCAGCTGATTTCACCTGACTTAAGTGAAATTAGTCGATTGAAAAAATAATTCAATTGACTGAATGCATTCATACCAGAAACTATATACAACAAGCCTTTTAACCTGTTAAAACCTATTTTGACAGATTAAAAGAGACACACTAAGGCACACAAGACATCTAACGTATGTCATATAGCCTATCAACAATGTATAACACTAACACATTACATTTAACATGTTATATACAGATTTAACACACTAAAACTTAATCTTCAAGAGGATCTTCCTTAATCTTCATCAAACACTTAAGATCTTCATGCACATGACTTTATCAATTCTTTACTTCAAGCCTGCTTGTGCCAACAATCTCCCCTTGAATTGATGAAGCCAACACCCTCGAGTGGAATTGATAAGCTAAGATCCATAGAGAAACCTGAAAAAGCTTTTGCATATAAGATACCAATATTCCAAATATACAACCAAGCAAAAGCACACAAGCATACATACATATCACATATGCATATGCTCCCCCTATCATTAATAATATGATTTAACTTCAGATTTTTGATTAAGTTTGCAGTATTATATGATTACAACAGATTTATTTCAGGTTTTCCAATTTTAATACAATTTTACTCAAGTTTCACTCATTTTTCTCCCCCTTGGGATTCATCAAATGAAAGTAAATGCATAGATCAATTTGGAAAGATGAAAATTTTCATTAAAGCAGTAACATAGGGGTGTACTAGGGCACCTAGTACGAATACAAACACACTAGAACAGAAACAGAAATTACAGAACATCATGAAGCTAAAAACTGATATAATCAGCCGAGTAAAATGAGAAAAATAGCCAATTAAAATACTGGAACAGACAACAGACACACAAAATGCAACATGAAAATGTAATGCATGACCTTTGAGCCATCCCCTTCACTCATTCCTAGGGTTGTCTCTGTTGTAGACATTGGATAGGAGGTTGTGAACATTATGGAGTTGGTCATCCAAGTCTTGAAACTTTGTTGTGCAGTACATGTGATGTGCATTTTGTGCCATGTTGAGGTCTTGAAGTTGATTAAGAACCATTCTCTCAAATTGGGAGTATGTAGGTCCAGTATTCTCAAGAGGGTTGTACAGTTCAATTGCCATTGGCTGAGGTTCATCTTCCTCTTGATTTCCTCCACTAGTTCCCGCTTCATGGTCATTTGCTCCAACTTCAATCTTTGCACCTTGATTTCCTTCAACTATCCAAGTGTTGCCTACCTTGGTGAATCCCATTTTGTGCATATTTAGTGTTGAAACATGATTGAGAAGGCTAGTAGACTCCTCAAGCTCTCCTTCCACATCCACACCAAAATGCTCAATGAACTTGGAGATGAGCACCACATATGCAAGCTTGAAATCTGTGAGCCTTTTTGCCTTCATCATATGGTCACGGATTGTGTATGTCCAATCCACCATCACACCATTTTGAATGCAGTACATCACTACTAGATCACCTTCATTCAAGGTAGCATGGTTGCTCCCTCTAGGCATGATGATTTTGGTCACTTCATTTTTGACATTTTTGGCTTTGGCTTGAATATGAAGAGTTGAGGGAAATCCTAGTGGAATGGCAGAATAAGGGTGGTTGTGAAACAACCCATAATGGGAATATGAATGGGAATTAACCACCATTAAGTGGTAATTTTCGTTTTAGGTTAATAACCTAGTTTTTGTTGGCACACTTTAAAAGGAAAAAGTGGGTTAATAGAGAGGGTTTGGCAAGCTGGAAAATATACCAGAAAGAGAGAGCGAAAATCAGAGAGTTTGAGAGCTTTGGGTGAGATCTTTGGGGCTGAATAGAGAGGAGCCAAGGAGGGTTGGTGATCAAAGGAGAACTTCTCAATTTTTCAAGTTTAAGCTAAAGGATCCAGGTTATGGGAGTTTTCACGTTAGTTTTTATGTATGAACATGCTTTGTATAGCTTGTGATATGAATTGTGTGCATTACTTTTGTGTTGTTAATGGTTTTCTAGGTTTCTGGATATTTTCTAGAAACCGCCTGGCGAGTTGTTCATTGCCGCCAGGCGGCGCATATCGTTTTTACCATTTCTGGGTTTTTGAAGAGAAACCGCCTGGCGGTGAACTCCCAACCGCCAGGCGACGCGTGTTGGAAAGCCCAATTTTCTGGGTTCTAGTTGAGTTGCCTGGTGGTGATGTATACCCGCCAGGCGACGCGAGTCACATTGGGTTAATTTTTGTGTTTTCTGGGTTCTAGGGAAAATCTGATCGGAGGGAAAGATAAAGGAATCGGTTAAATGATGTTGTGATGGTAAATAGTACACAAATTTACTTAATTGGTGGCAAGATTGGATGGAATAGTGGCGAGATACCTTATAGGGCTGAACATTTGGGGTTCTTGTCCTAATGATAAATTGGTAGTTAGTGATACTGGGAAGGGAGAACGAGAGTGCTCAAAATGAGAATCGTATGATAAAGAGTGTGAAAAAGTTTAAGACCAGAATGGGGGAATGGAGTTGAGTTCGTAGGCACGGTGATGCTGGGGTTCATACCCAGATTTACGTGAACCGCCTGGTGGCACGGGGTCTACCGCTAGGCGCCATAGCAGAATCAGTAAGGGTGCTGGACTGGGGGAAAGTTGGGAAATTTGGAAATGTTTGGGAGCAATCAGATTCCTATTGTGTGACAGTGTAACATAGATGGAAGTGGCATTGTGAAGGGTTGGCTATACTAAAGAAAGAGAGTTTGATAAATTAAATTGAGAAGCCTATGATGGGTTAGAAACCTGGTAACTTTAAGGATGACAGAGCTAAAGTATAAAATGGTTACTTTGATTGGATAGGTTATGTTTGAGTCCAAGTAGTAGTCTGAATAGTTGTTGAAAGTAATTGGAATAATTGGAAGGGTGAGGAGTTCAGAGTATTAGAGTGATAACACAGAGAAACTTGGTTAGAGTGCTGTCATGGTTGAAGAAAGTGGAAAATTCTGTCAAAACAGAATGAGTGCGATACTTGGTGCTGAAATTGTGATCACGATTAGAGAGTGAATTTACATTGGTGAAACAATGATAAATGGAGATATTACAAGTAGACAAATTACGGTTAGTGATATGCTGGAGTAGAGACAATATAGTTGGATAGTTTGAATGATATTTGAACACAGTCAGAACAACCATTGCGTAATTACTGTCATGGCACCTAGCGGCAAGGTGCAACCCGTAAAGCGATAGCGTCAGAGCAGAATAGAATTGGGAGTTCGTGGCACCTGGTGGCGAAAGAGTAATCCGCCAAGCGATATAGTCAGAGACAGTGGGATTTCTGGCGCGATGGCGCCTGGCGGTAGTGGGTTGACCGCCAGGCGGTGGCTACTGTGCTTGAGTGTTTTGAGGCGGTTGGTGCCTGGCGGTACGTGTTCCCCGCTAGGCGATCTGGTAGCGGATAAGCGCCTAGCGGTACGTGTCCCCCGCTAGGCGGTTTGGCTACTGTAAGTCCTAAGTTATTGGACTTTGTAGGGTGATCTACAAGGCTTTTGGTGATGCCTCAAAGGTAAGATTGCTGGGTTCCTTGAGTTGAGCTCGGAACGTATCCCTTGAGTTGAGCTCGGAATAGGGGTTAAGCACGTACATTCCTCGAGTTGAGCTCGGAATGGCATCCCTCGAGCTGAGCTCGGGATGGCGGATGAACACGAGGAACCCTTGAGTTGAGCTCGGGTTGACGAGTGTTGCCGGTGTGAGTGTGCTGGTTGTGGCCAGTACGGATGGGTCTAGATAGATTGCCCTCCTCAGTTGTTGGCTGACGAGTTTGGTAGTGTTGGGACATTACGGGCTATGTTCGTAATTGGGAACTCCACCTGGCGTTGTGGTGTATGATCTGTGGCATTGGTTCCCGCACGTGCTCTATCGGTTGTGGCCGATAGGTTTGGCAGCAAATTATCTTGGGGTAATCACTAGAAGAGGTAGAACACGAATGGTCTGGTTGTGGCCAGATGTTAGTGAATAGAGACAGAGCGTGTATATTGGTTCTTTGTAGGAAATATAATTATATGATTAGCTATTTAATTATTGATGATGATGTATGTTTATTTCATAAGCTTACCCTATCTGCTTGTGTTTGGCGATGATCATGTACGCGGTACACGTGAGCAGAGGATGTTGATGCAGGTGGAGCTGGTGATGCTTAGCTACGGAGAGGGGATATCCGAGATATTTTATATTACTTGTATTTTCTACTAGTAGAAATGGAATGTAAACTCATTTGAGATGTTTAATTTGGATTATGACATTTTGGTAATTTTGAACTTTTGTTTCCATTATATACATTTATGAAAGTTTAAATTTCCCGCGTTTTTGGGAAATGAAGTTTATACATAAATGAGGCATCTTTATAAATTCCTTGTTTTATTTATTTAAATCAGTAATATCCTAACGGGATGTTACACTGATCACCTTGATTTCTCACACATTGGTTAAAGTATTGCACCTTGTTGAACTCATCCACTACACTAGTTTCACCTTTGCGGACTTGCATACCTCTTTGCCTTAGGCCAGCCACATCCTTCCATGTTTGCCTAGTGATTTCCATTTCCACACCTTTGACACTTGATTTGAGAACACCATTGCTGAAGTTGAGGTTGGCATAGAACACCTTCACCAAATCCGGATACACCTTACCCGAAAGCTTAAGGAAAGTCTTCAATTTTTGAGCTTTGAGATTTTACTCAAGGTTGCAAAAGTTTTCTGCCCTTAGCCATGACATATGAATCACCTTAGAAAGGATGATTTGCTTCCTATTGATCTCAATCAAGAAGGTTTGAATTCTGTCTTCATGGCCTTCAAACCATATCTCAAGCCTTCCTTGATTCATAGCATTTGGAGAGGATGGAGTAGGTGGGGTGGAGCTTTCATCATCTAAGGGGGCAGCTTGTGATCTTCTAGGCAAGTATTTATAGAATCAGCATGTTGATTTTCAAAATCAGTCAATTGAATTGTGCAGATTTTCAGTTTTTCAATGCAGTACAAGGAAATCACAACAATTAAATGTGAGGGAATCTGAATCAGAAATGTAATGATGTGTTTCCCATGCGTTTTATGATCAATCCACTCACAAATAGTTCACATCTAATGCATGCACATTGGAAATCATGTAATTAAAGCACTTTATGGTCAATGCAATATGAAAAGTTAATTTTAGCTGATGTAATAGCTGTTACAGCTACTGCTACAGTCCAAAAACAGTCATGTGATGCATATTTTGATTGGGTCAATCAATTAAAATCAATTCAAGCAATTCCACATTAGCATAAGTGATTTTAACACATAAAAATACAGAGTTAGTAGACTAAAAATGTACCAATAAACTGATTTTTGGTGCAGTGGCAGTTTTAAGTGAAATCTATGTGTTAAATTTGTAGTTTTAGCTAACTAAAAAATTCAGATTTCACGAAATACACACCAGACCAATTTGAATCAAATATATGTGCTATTTTATGAGATTTAGAAGATTGAAATAGTTCTAGAACACAAATTATGCAGATTTTGACATTTTAAATGAAATCTATGTGTTGAAATTGCAGATTTAGCTGACTGAAATTCTGGCAGTTTTTAAATTATGCAGATTTTTGTCATTTTAACACACATGACCTAATAAGATTTACAAGCCAAAAAAATATCAACATATATTATTCATGTCAAGAACACCTAATTCAGTTCTGATCTTATTGAATCTATCACGTGCAAGTGGTTTAGTTAATAAATCCGCCAATTGATTTTCAGTTTTACACAAACATGATTTCAATATCACCTTTTTGAATATGATCTCTTATGAAATGATGCCTGATTTCAATGTGTTTAGTTTTAGAATGCTGGATTGGATTCTTAGTTAGGTTGATTGTACTTGTATTATCACAATAAAGAGGTACCTTCTCTAACTTTACACCATAATCCATAAGTTGATGCTTCAACCATATGCTTTGAGCACATGCATGTCCAGCTTCTATGTACTCAGCCTCAGCTGTAGAGAGTGCTACATAAGCTTGCTTCTTGCTTTCCATGAGATAAGGCTTGATCCAAGTAGATGGCATGCGCCACTTGTGCTTTTCCTATCCAATTTGTGCCCTGCATAGTCAGAATCTGAAAAACCACTAAGAACAATGTTAGATTCATTAGGATACCATAATTCAACATTAGTTGTCCGTTTTAGATACTTGAGAATCTGTTTTAGAGCTTTGAAGTGCGATTCCTTTGGATTAGATTGAAACCTATCACACAAGCAAACACCAAATTGTATATCCAGCCTACTAGCAGTTAGATATAGCAAGGAACCAATTAACCCTCTATATTTGGTTGAATCAACTTGGTTTCCAGCCTCATCTGCATCCATAAGGCAGTTTGTAGCAATTGGAGTGGCAACCTCTTTGCAATCCTCCATTTTGAACTTTTTCAGTAGATCAAAACAATATTTTGACTGGCTTAGAAATGCCCCATGCTTGAGTTGCTTCACTTGCAGCTCTAGGAAGTAGGTTAGCTCACCCATCATAGACATCTCAAATTCTCCCTGCATAACTGCAACAAACTCTTCACACATGGAGTTATTATTTGATCCAAAGATTATATCATCTACATATACTTGAACAAGTATTACATCACTTGCATGCTTTCTAATGAAAAGTGTTTTATCAACAACACCTCT
>Ga0214544_1010991_pt1 | contig 12889 bp, 4 predicted proteins | sample CNSS3metaG_FD_160074 | JGI IMG/M metagenome (GOLD analysis project Ga0214544, IMG submission 160074) | Root nodule microbial communities from cowpea collected in UCLA plant growth center, Los Angeles, California, USA - CNSS3 | ecosystem: Host-associated > Plants > Roots > Nodule | place: USA...
TATAAATATCATGAAAGTCCATGATTATATAATTGTTGCTTTAAACTATGTGGGCAAAACTAGTAAAAATGTGGTCTAAAAACATAGGTAAGGTATAAAATCAACATGTAAAATTGTTGTCTATTGTGAGAATTTTAAGCAATGGTTTTAAAAATATTGTCATACTAAAAACTGTTGTTTATTATCTATAGCTACACTCACCTATTTCACGCCTAAAAAATTGTGGTCTAATCTTTAAACCACAGTTTTTATAATTTATATCATAATTTTATGTCGTTGTCTAAAGTGATTTTTGTTGTAGGGTTAATATATATTAACAAAGAAAGTAAAAGATTTGCATTGCTGAATAAAGTTGGATTAAGAACATTTGCGACTCTTATCAACCTCTTATATATAACAATCTTATTTTATTATTGACGTCTTAATGTACAATTCTTCTCATCTCACACCTCATCTAAATTAATTTACTTCTTAATACACCGAGCACATCAATCCAATAGAATATTAATTTTTTTTTATTAAATTCAACATTAAAAGAAATTATCATCTCATATTATTTTGCTAACAAAAGTATTTGACAATTATGTTTAGTATTTATCATCAAATTATGTTTGCACTTTGTTTTTGACAGTTCTATCTGAATCATTAACTTTGCATGGTTCACCTTAAATACTTCCACCCTCTTCAACATAACTTAATCACGTGTTTAAATAAAAGGCTTCTAGTATTGTTTTGCAGTTAAAATTTGACTTTTCACATTGTTGGTAATGAAGATTTACATCATATTAACATAAAGTTATTGAAACAAAGCTCTCTTCTAAAAACACTTCATCCAAGGATTGTAAAACGATATATGAAAAATATAATTAATGAAGTTGTGAAACATATATTAATGCGAGAATAGATTAACATAAATAACATAATATTACTAAGGTGTATGTTGTATGTTGTAAACATTATTTCATTCGTAAAACAAAATTGAGTAAGTGATGACAACTTTTATAATAATTAACCAACAATTGTAATATATATATATATATATATATATATATATATATATATATCTCCTACTATTTTATAATTAAACTGTGAAGTAGAAGCATAATAATACTTGGGATTAATCCAACTAATCAAATTTATTTCTTTAATAAGGTAATGAGCTCACTTGCATATGCTATAAATAAAGAAAAAAAAAAAAGAAGATATATCATACTTCTCACTTAAAAAGTAGCTAAAACTAAAACTAATAATATTTGCATATTTGCTACAAAAGATAAATTTCAAAAGGGATAAAAATGAGTTATTTTCCTTAGATAAAGTAGGTAAAACTAAAATGAATAATATTTGCGTGTTTGCTACAAAAAATAAATTTTCAAAAGGGAGAAATGAATCATTCTCCAGAGATATATTCTCCTTAGATAAAGTGGGCAAAACTAAAACGAATAAGATAATGAACATTTGAAGAACACTCATATTTGTGAATACCGTTAGAAACATCAATAATTAATGATTTTATTGATAATGAGTTATCAATTCAAAAAAAATCATGTTTCTATTCCTATGTTTATTTGACATATAATCAATAATTAATTATTTTATTGATAATGAGTTATCAATTCAAAAAATTCATGTTTCTCTTCCTATATTTATTTGACATATAAAGTGAATAATAACGTCAACAATTTTTTCTTATATAGAAATTAAATAAATTCTAAAAGAAGAAAAAAAATCCAGAATGTAATCAATATATATTTTTAGAACAAATTGAATATAATTAACTAAATTATATGTTTCTTTTTTCATTCTAATTTTGTTAATTAAGTTGTATCACTACAAGAAAATACTTAATTAGTGATTAAAAGTTGTTAGTTACTGGATCAATTTAGATATAATTTATAAAATAAAAAATTATTGGTTACTAAAAAGTCACCATTATGAATAAAAATTTATCTCTAAATATGTTTCTAAAATTTGGTTACTAAGGTTTTAGCTATCATAAGAAATTGGTCACTAATCATTAGCTATCAAAGTTTATGCTACAAAGGAATTAATTTTAAAATTAGTTTTTAATTAATTAGTGACCAATTTAACGATTATAATTTTTTATTTATTATAGTGACTATTTTAGTAATCAATAATTTTTTATTTTGTAAATTAGTATTAAAATTGATCACGATAATGACTAACAATTTTTGATTACTAACATTAGTCGTTAATGATGTAAAATAAAGGATAAAATATGTTTTTTATATATCCAGAAGGTTTAATAATTTTTGTCTAATATAATAAAAAATAAATGATGGATCATTTAATAAGATATGTTTAAACTACAAAGTTTCGTTTATTCGCATTATATGCTTTATATTCTTCATGCTAGTACTTTGAATTAGAATCTTCTTTTAGTATGTATGACTAATTTTTTCATACACCCTCTTAAGAGAGAAAAACAAAAGAAAAAAAAATAGAATATACTTATTGTAAATTTTTCCTATATATATTGTTTTAAATTCTTTTGTTTTAATCATCAATGACAAATTTTAGTGATCAAAAGTTGTTAGCCACTATAATGACCAATTTAGATATTTATTTTAAAAATAAAAAAAATTATTTGTAACTAAAATAATTACTATTATGAATAAAAAATTATAATTTGTCTCTATATTGGTTTTTAAAATTTAGCTACTAAGATTTTAGCTACCAAAAGAAATTTGTCACTAAATATTAGCTACTAGAAAGAGTTGGTTTTTAAATTAGTCTTAATTAATTAGTGATTAATTTAGGGACCAATTATAATTTTTTATTTATAATAGTGACTATTTTTATACAATAATTTTTATTTTGTAAATTGGTATATAAATTGGTCATTATAATAAATAACAACATTTTGTTAATAAAACTGATTGTTAACGAGACATTTTCTTGTAGTGATTTATTTATAATTGTTATTTTAAGAAAAAAAATTATTTTGTTTACTTTTTATAAAAATGTTTATGAAGAAAATTTTCAAACAATATAATACAATTTATTTTTTAAAAGAGGAGAGAGTAATATTTTTTAATAATATGATATTTATTTGAAGTGACAAAGTATGTATATCAATATGTTTTTTATCCGCTAATTTCATATTATAGATTAGTATTTTTAATTCTACACTCTATTTATTCCTAATTCATTTAGTTAGTCAACACAATCGACTTCATAAGATACTTGTTGACAAATTTTTTTAAAATTAAAAATAAAAATAATTTTTTTTAAATAATTTGTTTATGTTGTGTTATTTGAAGATACATATCGTTTCAAATTAAATTTTAATTATTAATTGCATTAACAAAAGTTAAAAAATATAAAATAATTTTTTTTTTAATTTATCTAATTAATTCACCTCTAACCGATTGAATCAGAATTTTCAATCTGCCAAACCATAACATACTATTTAGTCTCACCTTCTTCTTTTTTATTTTATTTATATTTTTTTCTGACCAACACTGAATTGGCTCATTCTCCTATATAGCATAATATTAATAAACTATTAAGTCCAGAAAACATTTTATTACTCAGAAAGTGCCAGTAGTAGTTACCAAAGGACAATAGATGTGTGTATTATATTATTATTATATCATCCACTAATTTCGTTGTTTCTTGCTTGAATTTATTTTATATATATTTTCAATTTATTTGAGCAATTGATCCACGAGGGAGAATTTGTTTAGGTAGGACTATCAATTATTTTGAGATGAAATCTAATTAACAATATGATAATATATGGTTTTGAAATAGATTTAAAAAATTTTAAATATTATTTAAGTTTGAAAACAACATGCTATCTTAGTCTGATTTAGACCGATGAATAATTCAGAGAGAGTGGTCCACTCTACAAGTGACCTATTTCTAAACAAACACGCCATTTGAAAAAAAAAAGTGAAACATTCTCAACTGTTTCACACTGTCTAATATGCTATTGCAAAATCTTTGTGGGATAGATTTTGAAAACAACTTCTTGGATATAATTTTTCTTGGAAGGATTTGGATTGGATATTTGAGTATGATAGAAAATAAAGTAGGAGTGGCGAGACGAACAAGTCCAAATAATTTTTCTCTAAGTGGGTTGATTCATCAAAATAAAACGGATTGGAAATCTTGTTTCATTAAATGTCTAGCTAACAGATAAATGGGCTTTTTGGTCTTGTAGTGATAGGTTAAATATCGATTAAGAACCCAAATGTTTATTAGGTTAGTATTAGGGAAAGATTCTTTCGGTGCTTTTTTAAGTTAAAACTAAGGGGGCTGGGTAGTAATAGATCAAAGGTCAATTGGTTGAAAAGTGTAAATGTCGATTGAATTATTGTTAGGGAAACAAATTTTTAGCCAAAATTTTTTTTAGCCTTGTGCTTTTTTCAAGTTAAGACCGGGGGTTGTGTAGTGATAAACTAAAGATCAATTGGTTGAAGAATCCAAATGTCGATTGAGTTTTAGGATAATTATTAATGGAGACGTTATGCTTGTATAATGGAGTAATAATTTAGAGGTTTAAAGAGAATTATTTAAACAATTGTTCGATACATAGTAATGGACACAAATAAAATGGAGAAATTCAATGGGTAATGGAGTTGGGGGTTCTGAAAGCAAAAGATAAAATGGACCCTCATAGATAGGAAAAAGACGAAAGACAACTTTGAATGCTATGGATCACGGCTTTTTACCTTTTTCCCATGTCATTGTGAGGCAGGTAAAAATTTTTCATGTGCCACTAATTTCAAAATATAAAAAATATGTTAGGAGAATGGGGTCTGAGGATCCAACGATGGAATAGTTGATGGAGATTATTATAGAGTTAAAGAGGCAAAATGAGGAGGTAAGGAAAAAGGCAGAAGAATCTCAAAGATAGTAGGAGGAGATGATAAGAGAAAATGACCTTTATAGGCAATTTTAAGAGGAGTCAATGAGAGCTTTACAACAACAAAGAGGTTAGAGGGTGTAGTAGTTGAAGCCAATGCAAGAGTACATTTCCAGTCTTTGTCTAAAAACATTCTGCAAAAGCCCATACCACCTCATCATGTTTTCAAGATAAGGCTCAGGGGTTGTGTAGATATGCCAAAGGTTGATTGGTTGAAGAGCCCAAATGTCGATTGAGATAGCATGAGGGAAAGATCCTTTTAGCCTTACGCTTTTTCAAGCTAATGCTAAGAGGATTGTGTAGTGATAGGCCAAAGGTTGATTAGTTGAAGAACCTAAATGCCAATTGGGTTATTATTAGGGAAAGATCCTTTTAGCCTTGCACTTTTTCAAGCTAAGGCTGAGGGTGTTATGTAGTGATAGGCCAAAGGTCGATTGGTTGAAGAGCCCAAATGACGATTAGGTTTTAGGTTGATCATTGATAGAGGCATTATGCTTGTATAATGTAGTAATAATTTAGAGGTTTAAATGGAATTATTCAAGTAATTGTTCAAGACATAGTAAGGGGGACAAGTTAAATGGAGAAATTTAATGGGTAATGAATGAGGACGAGGAGCAGCGGGTGTGAAAGCAAAAGATAAAATGGACCCTCGTCTTTTTCCACAAGAAAGACAAATACAACTATGAATGCTCCGACTAATTGGCCTCCTACCAAACTATCATAACAATATAGATTAAAAATATTAGCTTGCTCCTCCAAATAATAGGCTGGTAGGGTAACAGGTCGATCCGTCATACCATTTAACATGTTTTTGCTTCAATGTCAGTTGGAAAATGCATTAAACATATAAAAAATATTTTAATGCAAGTTAAAAAGACTATATTCATTTATTTTAAAGTTTAGGAAGAAAAATATATCAAAGTCTTAAATAGAACGAATTTCAATTTCACGTCAAACTTAAGGAACTAAAAATATATTTAACCATTTATTTTTTTATTAATATATGTATTGTTGTCATTTAACATGTTTTTGTTCCAATGTCAGTTAGAAAATGCATTTAACATATAAAAAATATTTTAATGTAAGTTAAAAAGACTATATTAATTTATTTTAAAGTTTGAGAAAAAAAATATATCAAAGTCTTAAATAGAACGAATTTCAATTTCATGTCAAACTTAAAGAACTAAAAATATATTTAACAATTTAATTTTTATTAATATATATATATATATATATATATATATATATATAGATAGATATTGTTGCCATTTAACATGTTTTTGCTTCAATCTTAGTTGAAAAATACATTTAACATATAAAAAATATTTTAATGTAAGTTAAAAAGACTATATTCATTTATTTTAAAGTTTGGGAAGAAAAATATATTAAAGTCTTAAATAAAACGAATTTCATTTTTATATCAAACTTAAGGAACTCAAAATATATTTAACCATTTATTTTTTATTAATATATATATTTTAAAAACATATTTAATCTTATAAATATTGTTTTTAAATTTTGAATTGACTAGTTAATGTCTAAAAAATTAAAATAATTATTAATTTATATTTAAATTATTTTTTTATATTAAGATTTGAAACATAATTTTTAAATGCTAATAATTCAAAATTATAATATTATTATATATTTTCATATTCGATTAATATAATATAAAAATGTTAATTTTTTTAACTATTTTTTATTTTAATTTTAAATTTGGAAAGAAATGGACAAGCGAGCTTGTTTGCCCAATCGTACATTTAACTCAAAAGTTTGATAAGTTGGAGAAGTCACAGTAGATTGACATATTAAAAGTACCAACTAAAAAATAATGTTATTTAAGATATTATTGTAACAGTTAAATTAGGGTTTTAAGTTATGGTTGAAAAAAGTAACTATTATGTTCAGTAATCATAACCATATGTAATAGCTTCCTCTAATTTTACAGGAAACTTTTCTTAAAAATTTATCAAATTTTCTGCAGAAACATATCAATGATAATTTAGTTGTTGAAAGAACAAAAACAGTGTAGTTTCTTAATCTGCAAAAAATAAGTGTACAAATTGGTCATAGAACTTTACAACCTTTTGTCAAATTGATCCTTAAAATTGCAAGTATGAAATACATTATTTTTAATAATTACATCTTAATTACAAAAAGGGATCTAAAAATAACTTAATAATAAAGTGTAATTGTCACACTTTTACACGTCCAATAAATAAATAAGATTTTGTGTTCTTTTAGGAATTAAATTGTCATTACACCCAAAATTATCATTACATCTTTTTTAATAACTGACATAATTTCATGTGTTTTAACATTTTAGTTTTTCTGAAAAATTTAGTCAAAACATTAAATAATTTTGGAAATATAAATCATTGAATGGTCAAGTTGTCCGTGAATGCAAGATGTTATGAATTTAGTTCTTGACTGTTAAGAACTCGTTTTGTCCACTTCATTTTCAATAATGAAATAAAATAAAACAAAATAAAAATAAATTACTTCTAATAAATAATCCAAAATAATCCAATACAAAAATAGAACATCAGCTTTAAAATAATTAAAAATATGAAAACAGAATAGTAGAGGTAAGAGGGAGATGACATTATGTAACGAGAGGAGATAGCTTTTACTACTATGCCTTTTCCTATGATTGTCATCGCATCTTGTAGATTCTAGGTTATAATTAAAAGCACTTTCCATCAACACCTTTTGCTACAGAAGACAATACCGTAAAATCAGGGAAACCATCATTCTTAACCACATTTGCAGAAAGATAGTAATAGAAATCACCAACTGTAGCATGGAGTAGTCTCCTCCATCTAACAACCATTGTCATTGCAGATTTCAGATACTAATCCATTAAAGCAACAAAATCTCCTGAAATCATGGGATTTCATCTTCTAACATCATCTAAAATCATTAACTTTCTCTGTAATAAAAATCTTCTATAGAAACGAGAGGAAATGGATGGATAGGGGGTTGGAAAAATTGGTTAAGAAGAGAACGTTCCAAAATGGAGGCCGAAGTCTAAGCTCAACACACCACAATGGTACAACAACATGACTCACAACACGAATCACACTTCTTGTTTGAAGTTGGTAATAAATAATTTTTACCCTCATCTTGGAATGCTCTACGTTCCATTGTGTGTTGTATGCCCTGCATTATAACTCCCCATTATTCTCCTATCTCTACATATTGAAATCATTTTTGTTTGTTTGGGATCAGTATATTTAGTATGCACTTGAGATCTGTATGTTCAAAATGCCTTAAAATCAGTATGTGAAAATGCACTTGAGATCTGTATGTTCAAAATGCCTTTAAAATTAGTATGTGAAATAAGTGATGTTTTCTGATCTTTTTGTTTCTCTCATAAGCCAAATAACCTTTTGAAAGTAAACATGAAAATGCCTTAATTTTTAAAGGTCATAAAATTTAATACTTACCATCTAGACAAACTCTTGTCATAGTTGAAGATGATCCCTTCTGAATCATATCTGATAGGTCTCGAATTTGTGTTGTGACCATCCCATAACCGCATATCAACCACGCCGGAGCAGAATCTAAGTCATTCGCTCTTGAAATCGCACCTAAACCTTTTCCGATAGACCATCAACCTCTAGTCACGTCTGAGACTGTGTTCGTTCCTCCTTCAGATCCGTTTTTGGACTGTCCTGGACAGCTTCACACCAACCTCTACAACCAGTGTTTTCTCCCTTTTTGTAGACTTCCTTGCAACGTTCAAAATATGTTTGTTCCTTCATTTGGCAGATTTAGGTTTCAAGCCACTCCCTCTCACAACACGGGCCATCCTTGAAGTCAAGCCCAAGCCTTTCGTTTCAAGCAATTATAATGAAAGCACAAAACTAAAAGTTTACTTCACATCCACCACCTAAGATGCTACCACGAGAATAACAACCAAGCTAAAATTCATACCAAACACCAAATCAAATCCCAAACCCGAGAGCCATTGCACTTGAAAAGAAGCAAAGAATAAAGCAAGAAAACTAATTAGAAGTGCTAAACCAAAGTAAATGAACATATAACATGACTGAAAGAGTAATGAAGGAATGACAAGTAAGAAATTAAGGCTTGAAAGAAAGGAAAGCACATCAAAAGGAATCCTAGAATAGATTAAAAAAACTGTAAACAGAAACTGCAGTGCTCATAAGATGCTTATGGTATTCATTGCATTTGTGCCAATTTGAAGGAACTAATCCACTCCAAATGAAAGCAATTGATGGCAATATGGAATACACACATCAACAAGCAAATGTATAGAGCAAGAGCACTGAAATTCTGAAGCAAAACACACCAAAAACACACTAAACAGTGATTTTCCCAAAAACATAGCATCAGAAAACGTTGACAGATGCCTTAACTTTGAAGATTTATCATATTTTTTTTTCTGGACATATTTGAATGATTATTTTTGCTAATTTTTCGTCCAGATGTTAAGAAAATTAGGCAAAAATCAGAAGGTGATTCAGTGTTATGAATCGTTCCATTTAAATCAAACAAAAAAAGTGTGCGTCAGGACACAAATGAAAACAGCAACAGATTTGCACTGAAAAATGCAGAAATTTGCTTCTACTTAAAAAATTTGTCTAAAATTCAATTCTCAACATAATTGAATGATTCTTGTTGGAGAATTTTCGTCTAGGACTTAGATTTTCAAAGCAACAATCATATTACAATTTGGTGCACTGAGTCACTTGTGACACTTCTCAAACAGAAGGTGTGCAGAGGAAAAAAAGTTGAAAACTGGAGCAAAAGTAGAGTGAAAGTGGAAGATGTTCAATGGACAAATCAATTCAATTTGGAGCTTGATTATGATATAAAATCAAGCATAGATCAAGATGAACATCTAGGACACTCTAAGGCATAAACCAATCGGTGAAATGACATTAAAACAGTGAGGAAAGCTGACTCAAACATCCGCACGCATAGCATGAAGCTTCATTGTGTTTTTGAGTGGAGTTTGGCACGGTTTCACTCAAGCAAGTGTAGAAATTGATTTTAAACGGTGGAAAATGGAAGAAACATGTAAAATAAAGCATTAACAAGACTTAGAACACAACTTGAACAGTGGAAATGTAAAAGAAAGAAGAATCACCGAACAAAATGAGAGAAAACAAGATCCAAAACGTAAAAACAGTGCTGGAAAATCAAATGGAATCCTAAGAACAAATGTGACCCAAAAACCATGGAGATCTCCAATTTGAATCCATAGAATTCATGTAGACTTATAGATGTTCGGTTGAGTTTGAAGGAAACTTGAAGAAAACTTAAGGAAAATTGAAGAAAAAAAAAATGAAAGAACACAATGAAAAATGGATGAACAACACGGAAATTGCAAGAAAAACACAAGAATAGACTAAGAACCTTACTCAAACTTGAGACTCCAAGCATGAGTGGCTCTTGATACCAATTTGATGGAGCTCCAATGTGTGGTGGCTGGTAGGAACTCCATAGGCAGCAGAAAATGGCATGGAGACAAGTGTTTAAGGCTCTTGTAGCAATGGAATTTGGAGTGGTGAAAGGAGAACTAGACTAGAAACTAGACTAGTGAAAGGTGGCTAGAGGAAATGTTGTAAACCTCTAGCTTAGGTGCTCTCAAAATAATAGAAGAGTGGAGTGATCTCAACACAAACATTCTATTAGAAATTTCAAGAGTGATTACAATAGCCTAAAATTTAGGCTTTTATATGAAAGCAAATATACATAAGCACTCTTAGCCCTTGGATGAGAAAGGCATTCAATCTTGGCCGTGGAAGATGGCTTGGAGAAGGAGCAGGGCTCATGGCCATTGGATGAAGCCTTGGAAAAGGAGGAAGCATTCATAGCCCTTGGATGCATTGGATCTATGAGGTGTAGGAAGTAATGTTGACTTCCACTTAGTCCACCTTGGACCTTTGGTAGCTCATGGCCAAATCTCCTATTGGGCTTAGTCAAGCCCAATTTTATTAATTCAACTACACATTGTTTGACTTATTATTCTAGAAAACAAGGCCTAAACAATGGTCCAATCTTATTGATATTCTACTGCTCTTTGATACACCTCTTCAAATATTCACATCTTCTTTGGTCCATGTGAAGAGTGTGAGAAGCCCATGTGGGTTTGGGCCATCTTGAATGAAGCCCAATTGGATCTTTTTGAGCATGCCCCTTGTTAGGCCTTTTGGTGGACTTTGGGATTGAGATGCATGTGGGCCATGGATTGGGCCTTGAGCATGATTTGGGCCTACGCGTTGGCCCAAGCTATAAGCCTTGTTGGGATCACATCATATAATATATAAATCTGATGCATGTGTTAGTTAAATTCTATTAATATATTAACCTTTATAGCAAGACTCTAGAAATGTGTGTTTTGTTTCATTCTATAATTATAAAGTAAAATTTTCATAATAATAATTATATATGTTTTTAGTAATTATAGTAAAATCACTTTATATATTTTATATTAGTTATTTAATATATATATATATATATATATATATATATATATATATATATATATATATATATTTAACCACTTTAGATGCACTTCTAATTTGGTTATTTCTATTTTAGACCACTTTGGATGAAACCATCATTCTTAACCACTCTTGCAGAAAGATAGTCATAGAAATCACCAACTGTAGGAGGGAGTAGTCTCCTCCATCTAATCGCCATTGTCATTGTAGATTTCAGATACTAATCCATTAAAGCAACAAAATCTCTTGAAATCACGGGATTTCATCTTCTAACATCATCTAAAATCATTAACTTTCTCTGTAATAAAAATCTTCTATAGCAAGGAGAGGAGATGGATGGATAGGGGATTGGAAAAATTGGTTAAGAAGAGAACGTTCCAAAATGGAAGCCAAAGTCTAAGCTCAAACACACCACAATGGTACAACAACACGACTCACAACACAAATCACACTTCCCGTTTGAAGTTGGTAATAAATAATTTTTACCCTCATCTTGGAATGTTCTACGTTCCATTATGTGTTGTATGCTCTAGTTTATAACTCCTCATTATTCTCCTATCTCTGCATATTGAAATCATATTTGTTTGTTTGGGATCAATATATTCAGTATGCATTTGAGATCTGTATGTTCAAAATGCCTTAAAATCAGTATGTGAAAATGCACTTGAGATCTGTATGTTCAAAATGCCTTTAAAATCAGTATGTGAAATAAATGATATTTTCTGATCTTTTTGTTTCTCTCCTAAGCCAAATAACCCTTTGAAAGTAAACATGAAAATGCCTTGATTTTTAAAGGTCATAAAATTTCATACTTACCATCTAGACAAACTCCCGTCATAGTTGAAGATGATCCCTTTGAATCGTATCTGATAGGTCTCGAATTTGTGTTGTAACCATCCCATAACCGCATATGAACCACGCCGAAGCAGAATCTAAGTCGCTCCCTCTTGAAATCGCACTTAAACCTTTTCCGATAGACCATCAACCTCTAGTCACATCTGAGACCGTGTTCCTTCCTCCTTCAGATCCGCGTTTGGACTGTCCCGGACAACTTCACACCAACCTCTGCAACCAGTGATTTCTCCCTTTTTGTAGACTTCCCTACAACGTTCGAAATATGTTTGTTCCTTCATTTGGCAGATTTACGTTTCAAGCCACTCCCTCTCACACGGGCCATCCTTGAAGTCAAGCCCAAACCTTTCGTTTCAAGCAATTATTAGTATATGGTTTCTTTTTTATAAGGTTTCTTTTAGTATGGTGTCTTTTCCCTTTTTTATTATTACTTCTTTTTTCTTTTCTTATCTATAATATATAAATCTTATGCATGTGTTAGTTAAATTCTATTAGTATATTAACCTTCATAGCAAGACTCAAACGTCTGTTTTGTTTCATTCTATAATTATAAAGTAAAATTTTAATAATAATATTTATACATGTTTTTAGTAATTATAGTAAAATCACTTTATATATTTTATATTAGTTATTTAAAATATATATATATATATATATATATATA
>Ga0214544_1010992_pt1 | contig 12889 bp, 8 predicted proteins | sample CNSS3metaG_FD_160074 | JGI IMG/M metagenome (GOLD analysis project Ga0214544, IMG submission 160074) | Root nodule microbial communities from cowpea collected in UCLA plant growth center, Los Angeles, California, USA - CNSS3 | ecosystem: Host-associated > Plants > Roots > Nodule | place: USA...
ACAAACGTTAGAATATCCAATAATATTTTATGCAACTAAAATCAATTTTTACGTCACTTTTACCAAACTTACTCAATAAATCCAATAATCACAAATCCTAATTAAATCAATCTTTAAGCACAGAAAAGTCAATTAAATCCCCAAATTTAAATATTAAATGAGGGCAAAAATTTGAACTCATCAGTATTCATGTGGAGTGGCTGCATTGACATATATGTATGAGCAACTTGGTGATGCATGCTTGTCCTAGACAAAGCAATTTGGTGGTTATGCAACACTTTTATAGGTACTTTGTTTAGAAATTTCATTCATATTTAATTTAAAAGTTGTTGGTATGATATAATCTTGATTTTAAATCATTACAAAGTTGGATATATGGGCACTTCCTTGGGATGAAAAGGATGGGAGGTTGTATAGTCATATGACGAGATGTTCCCTCAGGTTAGTCGCTATGTAATAGGGCAACAAATATGCCCAATTACAGAAGTTAGGTGACAACTTCATTGTTTGACTTATGGTGGGTTCGTATGGAACCCATACGAGGTGCATCACATCACTCGTCTATTTCAGTCAATATCATTGTTCTCTATATTCATTAGGCTGGGTGGTTATGTGCATCGTCATTTGCCAGAGAGGGTGCTGCAACAATATGGATATCAACAGACCATTCTAAGATCTGCTAATGCAGTTGATGGTTATGATTTAGGTGTCACAGATGCACGTTGGTTTTGATTAAAGAGACAATCACATTTCCTTGTCCTAGTTGTACTTGGGTGCCAATTAAACTTGTATTTTATATACTTACCAGCTCATTCACATCCTAATAACACAAATGTCTTTTGTCCATAATGTCCATTTTCTTTGTCAAATCTTAAAATGACAACAACAAAATAAAGACCAAAAGTTATACATTGCACCCACTCAAGTAGGTCTCCCGCGTACCAAAAATCTCATAAGTGGTAAACGGTCTAGTGTAATCTCCTCTCATTAGTTCATCTCCACTCATAAAATTTTCATACTCTTCCAATACAAGTTTTGATCAACTTCGTTTGATACCCTACTCCAATAATAACATTCCATTTGTGGCATAAAAAAATCCAACACCCAAAAAGTTAAAAAGAAAACATTCTTAAAATAAAAAATTCAATTATGCATAATTTCCACTACATAACTATGCAAGAAAAATAAATCATTCTGAAACCACAAATCTAGACAACATTTACCAGGTTAGGTGTTTCACCATAGAGGATCTTCTTTCAGAATGAAGATTTCGCAATACATTTTCATTTTCTGGATGGCCCAACCCAGAATGTATTTATGGATCCAAAAATATATTACAGATTCTTCATTTTGGAAACCCTTTTCGATACACCGTCTCTACTACATAATATACAATTCAGAAGTCATTTTTTAGATCTGGAATAACATTCCAGAATGAGTAATTCAGAAATCATCATTCTATTCTGGAAAGGGTACTCGGAAAATCATCATTCTATTATGGAGTATAAAATCCAGAATGTTATTTCGGATCCAAAAATAACTTTTAAATTGTATGTTCCCTATCCAGTAATATGTTTCGCATCTTTCAATCATAATACAACAAAAATAAAGCAAACACCATACCTTTACTCAACGGTGTCAACGATGAAACACTTGTAGCTCCCTCTGTGAATCGTGAAGCTTTTAAACCTTCAAAGCTCCTATAGTCAACGAAGATATTGATAAAGATGGAGGAGGAAAAAAAACATGTACATGAGAGAAGGTTGAGTGGGAAGAACAACAACTAGTTGGATGATATTAACTCGAAAGGATAGAATGGACATTTAAAAGGTTACGGAGTGTAGGGAGAAAAAACGGGTGGAGGAGTAACAACCCTTTAGTATTAGTGTTGGGGGCTTCTCCCTACACCCCCAAATGTTTCTTCAGTATCCCCAATAGTCAAACATTATTACCATTATATCCTTACCTAACTTGGTTGTTGGGGGTAATTAATAAGAGTTATTACAATGAGTGTTTGAACTTTAAGACTGCACCTCCAAAATTTTTTAACTTTAACAATGCACCTTCAAACCTCTTCTTCCTGTTGATACTCCTGGACCTCCAATTTTTTCTTTTCGTTCTGTTGTGCTATGTGCTTTGAATAACACGTTTATTCTCGGAAACATTGTTGCTGAATGTAGTCCTTTCATATTCCACATTTGGTCCCAAGTTGTGGTCCCTAAACCTCTCATCGTCTGGTCTCTACTCCAACATCTTTGTTCTCTTTTCCAATATCGTGGTCCCCTCCCATCTTTCTGTTTGACATAACAATGTTAGTGTTTCATTTATATTTCATTGCTATTTTGAATGGCTGATAAATATGGTTGTTGTTGGTTGATAAATATGGTTCTCTGAAAATGTTCAAAATAAATGTCAACATTCGGTTCATATTTTTCTTGGTTGTGGTTTTGAGTTCATGCACTACGGATGTTGACATCCGATTTACGTATATGAGTTGCGGATGTCGACTTCCGTTTCAAGTTGTTTGTTTTCTGGTTGGGGGCTTGTTTCAGATTTGAAGCAATATGAATGTCGACATCCGATTTACACATATGAGTTGTGAATGTCGACATTCGTTAGTTGTGAATGTTTTTTAAACAAGTTTTATTTAATTTTGTGATGTTGTGGCATTTGATAAACCAAGTTAAATTTTAATATACTTAAAGATAAATTTTTAATAATGATTATATTTTTTTAATGTAATGAATCATGATTTTGTAAAAAAAAAATTAGAAAAGTTATGAATTACGAACTAGATGTGGACATCGATTTTAGTAATGAAAACGAATCTCAATTTGGATATCCACATCTGTAAGGCATAATTTTTTTTTGGATTCATATCATTGGCGACATTCGTAAGACATATTTAAGGCTTAGTTGTGCAATAATGATTTTTTTCCCAATCAAAACGGATCTCATATTTTTTTATTGAAATACTTTTAGAAAAGTTTATACATTATATATTATTTTAAATATATAAACATTTATTTACTAATATAGTTTTTTTATGTCCTATATTATATAACTACGTAATTATTTTTTGCATTATTATTTGTAAAATTACTATTAACAAAATGGATGTGGACATCCGGTGTGTGAAAGTTTTAAGCCAGATGTCCATATCCGCAAGCCATGTTTCAAACACTCTTCTTTTATTTTTTGATGCACCATCACATAACTACAATAAAGTGGTTCATTTTTTTCTTTAAGGTAAAGTTTTAATCATATATTTTTATAATTTAATTAATTATTAGTTTTTTTAAAATATTTAAGAAAGGTGTTTAAGGGGATTAGGCCAATTCTAGTGGGTTGGCGCTTGGTAACGCTGAATGGATCGCCAAGCGGTCTATAACTTGACTTTGCCTTTGCAATTCCATGCATCGTGACTGGGGAAGGGAAGAAGATCTAAAGGGGTCAAAGGATTGAACCCATACATTATTTCAAAAGAAGAGTGGGAGGTGGTAAAGTGCACAACTCTATTGTAGGCAAACTCTATCTGAGGAAGAAGTTCCTCCAATTCTCTAGTGTTATGAACTATCATGCACCTTAACATTTGGCCCAAAGTCCTATTCACCACCTCGGTTTGACCATCACTTTGAGGATGACAAGTGCTGGAAAAAAGGAGTTTGGTTACAAGCTTTCCCCACAAGGTCCTACAAAAATGGCTCAAGAACTTTGTGTCTTTATCACTTATAATGATGCTAGGTATGCCATGTAGTTTTACCACTTCCTTAAAGAAGAGATTTGCAATATAGGTTGCATCATCAACTTTGTGGCATGGAATGAAATGGGCCATTTTTGAAAAATCTATTCACAACCACAAAGATTGAATCCCCTACCCTTTCTTATCCTTGGGAGCCCTAGAACAAAATCCATTGAAATATCTACCCAAGGCATGGAAGGGATGGGTATGGGAGTGTAAAGACCATGAGGTTGAACCTTGGATTTGGCTTTCATGCATGCTATGTAAGATTTGCAATGTTTATCATGTGCTTCTCTAATGACTGACGCCCTTAGAGAACCTTGAGGTATGCAAAGCCTTTTACCTTTGAAAAGGTATTGATTAATGTCATAAAAGTCTTTGCTTGCCCCTAGGTGGCATTCACTAAAGATAGAGGTGAAATCATCATCCCTTTTATACAACTCCTTAATATGATCAAAGCTAAGAAACTTGGTTTGAAGCATTGAAAGGAGGGCATGGCTTCTTGATAGAGCATCTGCCACTATGTTGGTGTTTCCTTGTTTGTGTTTTGTTAAGTTTACCTTGGCTCTTCAAAAACTTAAGAGATTCATGATCACTATGGACCATAAATTCTTTAGATAGAAGATAGTGTTGTCAAGTTTTTAAGGTTCTCACAAGAGCATAAAGCTCTTTATCGTATGTGGAGTAGTTAAGATGAATTCCCTTGAACTTTTCACTAAAGTAGGCTAAGGGGTGGCCTTTTTGGAGGAGCACGACCCCAATACCCACATTGGAGGCATCACACTCTATTTCAAAGGTTTTTGGAAAATTTGAGTAGGACTAGGAGTGGTGCATTGATCAATTTTTCTTCTAAAGTTTCAAAGGCCTTTGTTTGATTAAAGAAGTCCACACCCTTCTTAACCAACTCATTCAAGGGCGCTACTATAGTGCTAAAATTAGGCACAAATCTCCTATAAAAGCTAGCCAACCCATGAAAGGACCTTAATTCACTCACATTCTTAGGTGTGGGCCAATCTTTGATGGCCACAAATTTCTCTTAATCCACATAGACCCCATGTTTTCTAATCTTGAACCCAAGGAAGATCACATTATCCATGCCAAAGACACATTTCTCCATGTTAGCATACACGGATTGCTCCTTAGGGTCTCTAGCACACTCCTTAAGTGATGAAAATGTTCTTTCCAAGACACACTATAGATGAGTATGTCATCAAAATAGACCACTATAAACTTTCCCAAGAAAGGTCTAAGCACATAATGCATGAGTCTCATGAAAATGCTTGGTTCATTGGACAAGCCAAAAAGGCATGACTAGCCATTCATATAACCCAAACTTGGTTTTGAAGGAAGTTTTTCATTCATCACCTTCCTTGATTCTTATTTGGTTGTAGCCACTCTTTAAATCTATCTTTGAAATTATGGTTGCACCATGAAGCTCATCAAGTAAATCATCTAATCTAGGGATGGGGTGCATATACTTGATAGTGATGTGGTTGATGGTCCTACAATCTATACACATTCTCCATGTCCCATCTTTCTTTAGATCTAGGATCACAGGCGTTGTAGGGTGCTAATACCTTCCCCACCCGTAATCGACTCTCGGACCCAAAATCTGGTTTTTCGCAGACCTTGTTTTATCTTTTTTTAGTTTCTCCGTAGTTTTTCCAAAATAAACTATGGTGGCGACTCCAAAACATTTGTTTTCAAATTTAATTTTTGGTTCATTGTCCCGTCGCGATTTCAGTTGTGACAAAAGTGAACATTCCCCCCTTCTTTCCCCAAGAGTGATTCTACCCACCCTTCCTCTCCTTCAAGTGAGGATGAAATCAAACCACATGAAGAAGTTCTTTTAGTTGTTAGGCGCATGTTGGGCCATGTGCCAAAGGATTTAGAATCTCAAAGGGAAAATATATTCCCTCATTACATATATTTTTCAAGTTTTCTTTTTAAACCTGGATGATGATGCATGCATGAATGCGTGGATGCATGGGTGGGACTCATGAGACTCTTATTTGTTTTTTTTTTCATTTATCAATTTCCCTTTCTTTTTCTCCATATATTTTAATTTGAGAGCAAGGAAAACTAGACTTAGAGGCTAGAAAAAACTAGGCTTGGGGTAAGACAAAACTGGGCTTGAGGGCCAATGTGGAAACTGGGCTTTGGGGCCAATGTAGTTGCTTATTAATGAAGTTGATGTACTCAATGAATATATGGGGGATGGCTTGGTACGATGCATGAATTTTCCTTTTGCATATTTTTGAAAACAAATTCGAATTGATCTCCATTTCATTGTTTTTTCAAATTCATGGAATCATTCTACTTTGATTTTTTTACTTTTCAAATCATTTCTTTGGTCCAATCAATTTACTAACAAATACTTTTTTTAATCATTTCTTTTGAAACACTATTTGAATGACATCCATGAAGTTGCCATGGGCTTAAAAAGGCTTGGATGATGTGATGAACATTACCTAGGTAGTTGCCCCAATTTGAATTGGTCTCTGGGCACCAAAATGTGTTTGGGCTTTCCCCAATTATTGATGGTATGAAGAAAAAGATGGGGACTTAAAAAATTTGCCCTTAGTAGAGCCTAGGATTGTCTTAGGGTGCAAAAGCGTGTTTGACTTTTCCCAGATGAGGAGATTAAAAAAAATGGCGGGGTCTTCACAAGTTGCCCCTAATGTGATCGCAATCTTCATTATAAATAAAGGCCCCAAATTCAGAATGAATGATGGGAATATATGAATTACAAATAAAGTGACTATCTTTGTTTGGGTTTGGGATTGATAAAGATGGATCATTTTAAGATGGGTCAAGGTTTAGGCTTAGAGCGGGAATATTGTAAGAGCAAAGATGGAGTTTCATGAAGAATGAATTAAAAGGGGACAACCCAAATTTAACCAGATTGCTTGATTGCCCGTGCTGATTTTGGAGCTTTGAAAACATGTCAACCAAACATAAACTGCCCCAATGTTTAAAAGAAAATCTCTGAACACACTTTTTCAATCCTTTTCTTTTTTATATTTTTTTTTAGAACAAAACTGTTAGCAAATCAAAATTTTCCTCTAAATTAAAACCATCGAAAGATAACAATCAATCTTTGATTTGTGTGGACTTTGTTAGGCTTGTATCGTGGCTAAAAGGCCCTAAAAAGTGATGTGATGGTTGTTTCAAACAAGAATCTTTGAATAATGTTTTATTCAGAATTTGTTTGACTTCTTCTTGTTCACCTTTTGCTTCTTTTTTCTTTTCTTTTCTTGCTATAACCATTTTTTCTATTTTTTTTATGTTTTTGTATTGGTGAACTACCATTCGGATGAAACAAAAATAAACATTATCTCAACCCTTAGTGTGAGAGTGACCCTTGTTTAGGGTAATTTGAAAGAAATTATTTGGAAGGCTCAAATTGGGTAGCAAAGAATAATTACTTTTTTTTTTATAAAGAAACATGGCCACACATCATTTCAAATCATGGTTGTTTTTCTCAACAAAAACTTTAATTCAGAGGAAAATAATTTAGTTCATGTAACACAGGATGTCCCTTATTTTGTTCTTTTTTTCACTTTTTTTGTCTTATTTTTTGCCTAGACTATCCTTCAAAGTTGTTAGTCTAGCGAAATTTTCTTCCTTTTTTTTGTGTTCAGAGAGTTTCTTGAAATCATTTTAAGGTATGTGTCCCCTTTATGATGATCCTCCATAGAAATGAAAACAAGGTTTATGGTGGAAGAGAGATGGATAGGGAAATAGATTTGAGCAATCTTATGTATGCAAGATTAGATGGGTACTTCAAAAAAAATGATAATAAATAATATTTTATTTCTTTATTAAATCCACTGATTTGACCCAAGAATGTTTCATTATTTTCTCATTTTTGATAAGAAAGATTCCAAGAATTTGGTGACAAGCAAAATGGGAAACAATTTGAATTTATTTTATTGCAATTTTTTTTGTTTATTTTCCAAAATTTATGTCAATGCATGCTATGTGTTTGAATCTTTGGATACGGTATCATGAATGACCACAGAATGGGAATGCAATGCATGGTTGTGCCTCGCTGGACACTTATTCATATGATATGCCAATGAAATGTATGCTTATGCCTTAGGAGACATTTTTTCCTTTTTTTATAATGGTGTGATTGTGATGAATTTATTATTATATACAAGGAAAGGTGAGAGTAAATGACGCAAATAGTCTCCCTTTAGTGTCTTTATTTAATATGGGTTTGATGCTTAAAGTTCTAAGGGAAAGTATATGTGCTCACAAGGATAGTTACATAATACCTAAATATCAAGGTCACTAGAGCTACGACCCACTTCATGGAATTTTCCACGACGGTTGGTAAACAACAAGAAGTGGGAGTACCAATGAAGCAAACAAACTCTAGTTGGGGTTCTCACAATCCCTTCTAATTTTAAGCAACTCAGACCTGGGTACACATACCCAAAAAGAAAAAAAAATTAGAAAGAAAAAATATGAAGAAAAACCACATCAATTTTGCACATCCAAATAAATGGTCTAACTCTCTAGGGTCCCCAGTGAAGTCACCATCTGTCACAACCGAAATCGTGACGGGACGACAAAATAAAAAATTAAATTTGAAAAACAAATGTTTTGGAATCGCCACCATAGTTTATTCTGGAAAAACTACGAAAAAAACCAAAAAAAGATAAAACAAGGTCTGCGAAAAACTAGATTTTGGGTTTGGGAGTCAGTTATGCGTGGGGAAGGTATTAGCACCCCGTCCGGTACCTTTAACTAAATGTGCAAAAGTTATGTGGCATTTCAAAATATTTATTATTTCCAAAAAAAGAACAATAAAAGGATGTACAAAAGAAACAAAAATAAATTTTTGATTTTTTGAGCCCGACAAGGATTAATCCTTGCTCCTACGTATCTCCATTTACAATAGAGGATTAGGGTTACGAAGTTCTTTATGAAAAACTATTTGGAAAAGCATTTGAAAAATGATTTAATTTTTTTAATAATTTTAAAAACCTTTTTATTTAAATTTTTAATATTATTTTAATATTAGTGTCACGTGATTCTTTTTTATCTTTTTAATCTTTTATAATTTTTCATATTATTTTAAAGTTATTTAAAAGTGGACGTGGATGTCACTGCGACGTGAGCAACTAGATAGATATTAAAGAGAAAAGAAAGAAATATTTTTTTATATTCTTAGATTGGTATATTTAAAAAAAAAAAGGAACGAAAGTCTAAAATGGATGTCATGCAACATGAGCGGTCAAACAGACAACTAAGAAATGGGAAAAAAAATATTTTTTTATGATTTAAAAAAATAATGAAAATTAAAAAAAAACAAAAGAAAAAGAAACTAAAATTACATACCATTTGTGTTTTCTTTTTCTTGCTTCCTTTTATTATATTTTTGTGTTTTTTTTCAAGAAAGATAAAAATGAGATATGTCTGTGTGCGTGCTAATGAGAAAGAAAGAAAGTATAGAGAATGCCTTCTTCTTCTTTTTCTACCTCCTTCGATATGTTTTTATTTTTTGAAAGAGAGATAAAGAAGGAGGTGTGTATGTGGGAGTGGTGATGGGAAAGAATTAGAGAAGTGTAGAGAATATTCTTTTTTCGGTCATGACAGAGTGCGTATTTATACACATACCTTGCAATATCAATGTAATCTCAGCCTTAATTGGAATGAACAATATAAGGCAGGAATTGGTCATGATAGCAGCACATTATGGAGATCAAATCAAAGCAAATCAGAGCACAAAATCAATCAAGATCAGTAATATTGATTCTAACCGTTAACAAATTAGAGCACAAAAATCAATCCCAACTAGTAATATTGATTCTAATTATATGAAGAGATATTGCTTTTAATTATTAGCATCATATCACTAATTTCTCTATCACAATAAAAGTAGAAGATATGTTGAGTTGTTGGGCTCATGAGAAGGAGTGTGATAATAAATTAGGCTATTCCTTTTTCTTTCTTTTTTTTCTTTTTTTTCATCTCTCTTTTTTCCTTATATTTTTTTTCTAAAATTAAAGTTTAAAAATCTTTGAAGAAAATTTTTTTTCAAATTTTTTTTCCATTAACTGAAAAAAAATTTTTTTGAAAATAAATTTATTCACCCGGACGAAATTGGGTGTTGACAACTTTCAATTTCTCCCTTAGAGTTCACGAACCTGTTCCTCCTAGAAGGATAATTTGCAGCTATGTGACCAAAGCCTAAGCATTTAAAGCATTTGATGAAACTAGTTCTTGTCTCTTGGAAAGAATTTGGTTTATCATGCATGGATCTAGACGAATTTGTCTTAGGAGTGGGGTCTTGGGAAGACTTGGAAGGTGTTTTGACTTCCTTTCTTTCTTTACCTTTCCAAGGTTTAGAGTAGTATTCATTGTAAGAGGTACTTCTCTTGGTCTCATGTTTTCTTTTCAATTGGTTTTCAACTTTCAAGGCCAAATGTAACACTTTCTAAGAGTGGAGTACTCATACAAATGAACTACATCTTGAACTTCCTTCCTTAAACCACTTACAAACCTAGACACCTTTTCTTCTTCATGTTCATCATGGAGTCCTACCTTTTTAGAGCATGGACTCCATCAATTTAAAATATTATTCAACACACATGGACCCTTGTTGAAGCCTTTGGAGCTTCAAAAGAGTCTCCCTCCTATGATAGAAAAGAATAAAATGTTCACGCATTTTAACTTTAATGTCTATCCAAGAAGCCGTAGGTGGATTTTGGTTATAAGTGTTCATACAAACTTGATGCCACCAAGTCATGGGATACACTTCAAATTCTAACACTACTAAATCAACTTGTTCTTACTCATTAACTCTATAAATACTAAAAATTTGATCCAGTTTTTGCTCCCACTCCATATAAGCATTAGCATCATGTTCTCCTTTGAACTTTGGAATTTTGATGGGAGGAGGATTCCTCAAAGGTTGAATTTGACGTCTCCTATCATCACCACCGCTAGACCTCCTCTTTCCTCCTTCACTACCATGGGACTCATCGAATGGGGATCTTCTCCTCCCCCTCCCTTCATCAATTTGTTGAAGTTGTAGCTGCAATTGTTGTTGCTGCATGTATTGCATATGAGCTTGAAGGGCCCTCTAACTATTGATCTTATCCTCCCTCTAGTTTAGCTCCATTTGTTGCAAAAATCTGCCAAGATTTCCCACTACTATTTGAGTGGCCACGGGTGTCACTAGAGGAGGTAAGTATATGGTGACTCTATTCCCTCCTCCTCGTCTCGAACATCCTCCAATACGAGACTTAGATCCATTGTTCCTATCACACAAGTTCAAAACAACAAAGGAAAGTTAATGTTAGATGATATTAGAGCTTTCCCGAGAGCAACCACGTTCCAGTGGTGCAAGAAAGTCTAAAACTAAGGCAGTCAAGACGTAAGCACAAGTAAAGGATAAAGAATCCAACACCCTCAAGGCCTAAGCTGGCCACAAATCAAATTCCCAAGTGTTTATAGGTCACTCCCTCACCCCAAAACAAGTACACACTCAAGCTTCATCCAAAGGAAGTGAAAGAACTTTCAATTAAATGGGAGAAACCTTATAAAAAACTTTCAAGTAAACCAGCTAACACCACTAAGGAAAGCAAGAAAAAGGAAACAACTATGACAAAACTTAAGAGCCTATGGACAAGCAATAAAAGCACTTAAAGCCAAGAAAGTTAAACTCTAAGGAAAGGAAAGCAAGGTGACAAAACTTTAAATATAAAACAATCAAGAAAAACACATTTGAAGACTCTATGGAAAGCACTTAAATCATGTATCACCACTTCTTACTCAAGTATATACCAAGAAAGATAATAACCATAGATGATGTATATACTCAAATAAGCTGATATCATCCACATTCAATTTACCAATGAGAAAGTTGGGTCTCAGCCTATGGAGCCAAGTTTTCAAAATTTCATTCTTCTTTCAAAACTTGTTTCCAAGAATGATTAGCAATAAAGTATGGTGTCTTGGACACTTAGTCCCCTCTTTTTAGGTAAAAATCCATTTCAAGGTACATACACCAAGTAAGATATATGGTTTCATAAAATATTTCAAGCACTTGGAATTCAATAAAAAGAAAACTTCAAGTAGCATGTACATATGACTCAAAATGGAGTTCATGGAAAACAAAGTATTTCAAGACAATTTTAGCATGGAGATTCTTAAGAAAAGCTCTCGGCCAATCAAACATTTAGCAACAAAAGGCATGCTCTCACTTCATCAATCAACAAGACAATATAGATGTAAAGATTACGAATACTTGACCTTGATTGAAGTGGAAATATGTGCTCGCCAAGTTGCTACCACTTTAAAAACCGAGAGTCTTCCCCAAGATAGCAAAACACATGGAACAAGGTTAGTGCATACAAAACACCATATTCAAAGGCAACCTAAGCTCTAGATACCAAATGGTGTAGGATTATCTTGTTCATTTTTAAGATTATTGAATATGGTGATGATTGATTAAGAAAGCCAAGTGAAACCACTGGACATTAAGATAACAAGCTATCTAGATGTGAAGGTTCCTTTCACAAGGCTCTAGAGAAGAGAAGAATGGATTGATTCAAAATACAAACCAAAATGGAAACGCATAAACCAAAATGAAAATCGAACCAAATAAGTGAAGAAAACATAAAAATGGCAAAGCTAAGAAATGGAAGATATGAAAGGATCACACCACTTTAAAGGATGAGTGGTGGATGCTGCCACGTGCCAAGGCAAGATAAGGCTTAAAATAAATTCACTCCCTAAGGAGGAAAGCTCTCACAAAAGGTTGAAACACAAGGTGTATATTTTCTCTAACATGTGATGAAGGATTATCATGTTCCTTTTTAAGATTATTGAATATGGTGTGAGTTGATTAAGAAAGCTAAGTGAAATCTCCACTAGACATTAAGATAGCAAGCTATCTAGATGTGAAGGTTCCTTTCACAAAGCTCAAGAGCAGAAGATGATGGATTGATTCAAAACAAAAAGGAAATGGAAAGCATATAAACCATAGAAAACCAAGAACAATTAAAGGAAGAAGAAAACATAAAATGGAAAGGAAAGAAATGGTAAAAATGTGAGAAGCACGCCACTACAAGGCTAGGCTAGCAGCCATGGCAACCTTGAAGATGAGTGGGTGTGTGCCGCCACTTG
>Ga0214544_1010995_pt1 | contig 12885 bp, 4 predicted proteins | sample CNSS3metaG_FD_160074 | JGI IMG/M metagenome (GOLD analysis project Ga0214544, IMG submission 160074) | Root nodule microbial communities from cowpea collected in UCLA plant growth center, Los Angeles, California, USA - CNSS3 | ecosystem: Host-associated > Plants > Roots > Nodule | place: USA...
AAAAAATTAATAAAAAAAAAAAAAAAAAAAAGAGAGAAATAGCCATTAGAGATGGTGAGAGCAGAGAGACATGGTGAAAGGGTGAGAATGAAGAAAGTTATAAGAGAAAATGGGAGATGAGTTACTATGAGGGTGAGAGAAAAGGTTGACAAGGTGAGACTCAGAAAAAGGGTGAGAGGGGGAAAAAGTGATAAGAGAAAGCAGGGGATGTGTTAGGGTGACAACGACAGAAAAAGTTGAAAGGGTGAGATTGAAAATAAAAAGAATAGGGTTTAGGGTTTAATAAAAAAATATAGATGAAAAACTGGACATGTGTCACAAAACATGCTCCTATCCACGTGTTTCAATTATATGCATTAGGTGTTTTATACTTAAATGGGTAATGAAAATATTTTTTTTTAGTTTTAAAGTTTGTTGTCCATTTTGTGCCAAGTGGGATGCTTTTACTTTTTGTGACCATAATATTGTATTTTTTACAGATACATATTAAAAAAAATATCGGATAATATTTATATTTAAATTCTATATTATAAAATAAATAATTAAAAACATATTTTAAAATATAAATGATTTTTCATGGAATTAAATATATTTGTTCACATACTATTTTAAAAAATTGAGTTTCATTTCCAAACTAGACTATATATATTGTCCTTGTACTGAAAGTCAACTAAAACATTTTCCTTAGCAAATGACACATGGAGTGTTTCCAATGTGACAAATGAAATAAATATATAATTTAGTTTAGAAACAAAATATAATTTCTAAAAATAATTTAGAGACGAAAAACTTAGTACAACTTCATTAAAAAAAAACAACAAAAGTCTTGTATTTAAAGTACGACTTGTATTTAAATGTAGATGTCATGTTTTGAAAGCATGACTTACTCATTTATGTAATTTTTTTTAAATTTGTCTATTTCTATAAATTAAAAAAAATTACATTAATTTAGTTAAACAAATATAGATGAAATTCAAAAGGTTTTAACAAGGATCTTCTAAATCGAGAATATAAAAAAAATAAAAGAGGTTAAATTGTGTCTTATTTAAAAAGAAAATTGTCACTTTCTTTCTTAAGAGGGTGAAGATTTAATGTCCAAATAAAAGCATAAGCTAATTAAAATATTGTGGACTATTGGATGATGATTTTTATTTTTAAAAATAACTTAATAATATCTCTTCTGAAATGATTTTCTCTTGAAAAGAATGTAGCTTATAAAATCACATTTCAAATTTATTATTTAATGCACCATAGATGGTTAGAAGTAGAAAAGGACCGAGCCTTTTAACTGAATATGTGTCAAGAACCTAGAACACTAGGAATTAATTAGACACCAATTATAACGATTAACTAATTTAACATAATATAACATCTACTACATTAATTTTACTGTGCTAAATGAAAGCCCATATACATGAAGGTCTATCAAATCTCTATAGATAGGTTGACATCTTATAGGTTTCGTAGATTCTTATGGTAACATTTATTACTCAAAAATTCACATATGAAGTTGCAGGTGTAGAGGCACCTCTGGTGGATGAGGAACTATCGGTTATAATAGTGGAAGGTCTTGAGGAATTTTAGTAAGTGGTTAGCTTTGTATAGGGTTTGTTTATTGGTTTAGTTTAAGTGTATAAATGATATATTTTTATAGTCTTATCTTTTGTAAGAATGTATTAAATATTTTATGCACTAGATTACTTGTTTTGAATATTATAATAAAGCGATTTATTTTATTAGTTTTAAGCTGCTAAAATGGGATGTTACATTTATGGTATCAAAGCAGTTCGTCCTTAGGACGACATGAGGGTTGTGGGTTTTTCATGTCTTGCTAGTAATAGAGTTCAAGTTTAAAAGGGTTTGTTTACAAAACTAGAAGTATTAAGAACATAAATTGTCTTGATAAGGTACTCGGAGAAATGAAGAATGGTAGACAACAAGTAGTTTAAATGTATGTAAGAAATAATTAGATTTGTTAGAAGGGGAGTTAGAGTTGTAGATTGAGTATTGTCTTCTATACCTTTTCTTGTCAGGTTTGTGCCTCTATGGTTTGTGTTTAGTGTCTATAGTGGTAGAGGAATGCAAATTAAAGGCCAACTTGACATGCTCACCTTTACAAAGGTTGGGTAAGGTCTTTGAGACAATCTCTTGCCTCGAAGATATAAAGTTTAATAAGTTGCATGTTGGTGGACAAAACAAGCTAATTTTGGTTTGGTGGGTTGAGAAATGATGTTGGAAGTTAAGAAGCAACGCTTTGGACTGAGGGAGACGTAAGAACAGGTTCTAAGATCGTATATGACAAGTTTTACAAGAGGAGTTGAGTCTAAAGGTTAGAATAAGAGGAGATATCGGTGTGTGCTCGTGTAACAAGGTGTGAGAAATCAACATGGTTCTACATCTTGACAATGTTTGAGTTTTGAGGTGGAAAGTTGTTAAAGGTTTAAGGTTAAAACTCAAAAGAGTAGAAACCATGAAGTGTATAAGAAAGGCAAATCTCTAGTGGGAGGTTAAGATGAGGCAAAGCTTTGAAGATCAATCAGGAAGGGTTGTGTTTTATGAGTATAGGGAAAAACAATTATGTGATGAAAATGAAGTATATTAAGGGTTTTATACTAGATAAACATCAGTAGAAGGTAGTTAGATCTTCTCAACAGGTAGTAGCATCAAAGTTGAGAATAGGAAGGATGTTTTAGGGAAGTAGTTCACATGAGAAGAAGATTTGATCTTAAGTTGAGGTAAAGAATTTCAAGTGTTAAAAGAAGCACATCGTTAAAATTTGATCTTGTGGGAAAGGCAAAACTAGTAATGGCAGAGCACAGTAAAGGATGAAAGGAGAAGAAAAGTCTTAAGTAGCCGAAAAGGGTGTCCGTGATAACTAGTGCTGATATGGTTAGCATGAGTGGTATAATTCAAAGATACAGGTTATAAAGGTTGTGTTTAGACTAAGGGTCTTGGTTTTGTTTGAGGTCGTGCACCTTTCGGTGTCGCTAGCATGATAAATGAGTTGTGGCTGTCTCAATAGGGAGTATGAGTTAAGTTGGTGGGTTTGCTATAGTTATAACCAAGTGAAAATTTTCTCAGGTGTGTGGTATGTGTTTTGGGGATCAAATGATTCAAATTCAAAGTCTATATGAATTGTTCTTTAGCAAGGTTGGGACATAAACTCAAGGGTGAATTGGTTGTTTACAATCTCATTCCTATGAGATGTGATACCCAACAAAGTTGTGTTCTTTGATTCAAAGAGATAAGTCGGTGGTTATGTATCAAATGTGGATCAAGCTAAGAGGTGAGGGCAGAGTGTCATGGGAACCAGAGTTGTTTGACAAAGGCAAGTAAAGAATAAATGCAAAGGATTTCAATTATGGAAGAGATTATAGACATGTTCCAAGTAGGTACTAGAATTTCCACTCAGGAGCCATAGGATTCATTATTGCACTGGTGTCTAAAGTAGAACCAATCTAATAGTTCCTAAATGGATGGTTCCTGTTGAGAGTGTGAAGTAAAAGAAGGAGGTGGAGGAGATGTTAGAGAGGTAATGGTTAGACTCAGTGCAATCACAGGGACAATAATAAGTTTTGTGGATCTTTAAGGAGAAGTTGTGGAGTGCAAACTGTTCAAGAGTAAGTGATGACTAAAGGAGGAGTGACCTTTAGGACATATGGTTATAAAGAGTGGAAACAATGTTGAGGAAATAGAATGCTATGGCTATCAAAAGGGGAAATTCAAAGGTTTTGTAGGTTTCATAGAAGTTTTGGGGGAGGTTTCTCAAAGGTAACGTTTTCTTGTCACAGTAGACATGAAATGATCATCCTTTTGAGAAAACAAAGAAGTGGGTTTGGGTGTGGATAGAATAGCGCAGTGGAATGGTGGTAGGTTATGCTCCTCAATAGTGCGAGGCATATGAGAAGAGGTATCTTGCTCATAACTTGGTGGTTGATGCAGTAGCAAGTTCTCTAAAACAGTAAGGGTGTCGTTTTTATGAGGATTTATTAAAGGTTTTCAGTGATCATCCAAAGTTAACAATATGGAGTTGGATAGAGGCGGGTGAACTGGAGAAGTAGGAGATTAACAGAGTTATAGTTTTGAGATAGGGTGTTAACCTAGAATTGAGAAAGGGGAGTAAATGCTTAACATGAAGAGGGGCTCAAGTTCTTGATTTGACGAAGTAAGAGTAAGAATTGGTGGACAAGTATAAGAATCTAAGTTGGGAAGTGAAATGATGGAAAGATTTCATTAGTGTAGTCACCTGACTAGAACTAGCGAGTTTCTCAAAATGGTCGAAAAAAGGTAAATCGGACAATCGTAGTTTGAGATGTATCATATAGCCACTATGTACTACTCAAACCATTGATCTCAAGTTGAGAAAAGATGTGGTTCTAAGGTTTGTAGAGGGATGATTACAAGTTAGTGGATTAGAAATGAAAAAGGATTGCTAGAATGAGTTTAGTGGTTGCAACAATTGAAAGTTTTAGTTTGGAAGTGGGATAACATTGTTGTGAACTTTGTTACCCATTAGCTAAAGTCAGTAAAGGAAGCTAGATGTTATAAGGGTAGTTATGAATAAGGGTGGTTTTAGTTAAAAACCAACACGGTAAGTGCACTGGTCACACATAACAAGTAATAAGTATTATATCGTTCTCTCCCAAGGGACATGTGCAACACATGACATTTCTCGCAATTCACGACTCAATTAGACACAATGTTCACAAAAACACTAAGAAACTCCTTTTGTATTTTATCAAACAATTGATGTGCAACAAGAAATTAACATAATGTATTTACAATTTGTCAAGATTAGACTTCAACCACTTCATTCTCATACATTCTATTTTATCCCAATTCCATATTCATGTTAAAATCAATTTGCAAGAATACTCAAATCCTATTCCTACAACCTTTGAGCCTATAATCACTTATCAAGTTTCAATTCCTTTAATCATCAACAAGTGAAATCATGCATTAGTTTCAAGAATCTAAGATTACTAATGAACCAAGTTCTATTCCTAGATACAAGCATCCATTAGGTATTTAATTTCAAGTATAGATTCTAAAGATGTTTCCCAACACCTCAAGAATCACAAATCAAGCATGAGAGCAATCCACAACAAGCATTAAGCATGGAAATCAAATACTAACTTGAATTGGAAAAGCATATATATATATATATATATATATATATTAACAACATAGTTTTACACAAGAATTCAATATTTTACATCTAATCTCAACAAATAGAAATTGCTCTCCATGGTGGAGAACCTAGGGTTTTACAAAATTGATGAATACGGAAGAAATTGGAACCATAAAATAGAAACAATCCCTCTCCAAGGTTCTTGAATAATGCTTCATGCTCCAATTGTGCCTCCCATTTGCATCTCCATCTCCAATTTCATAGCCCATCATCCTCTCCAACCCAAAAGGGGTAAAACCTCCATGGATGAAGAAGGAAACCCAAGAAGGAGAAGGGATAGTTTCCCAACACCCCTAATAGCTTCCAAGAGCCTCTCCTAAGCACCCAAGGTGTTTCTATTCATGAAAAATGAGGAATCCCCCAAAACTCTTGTAGAAACATGATTAAATAACTATATTCACGTATAAGGGTCGACATTCTCGCCCAGCAAGGCCTAAAATCGACGCTCTCAAACTTGAAGAGTTACTTTGAGAGTAATGGCTAAAACAAATCTACGCTATTGAAAATTTTGTCACTTAGTGCACATGAAAGGCTTTCAGTTAGCTAATGTGTTGGGATTGATAAGTTGGTCAAGTTTAGGTGGCTGTTGTAAGAGAAAATGAGGATAGCATGGTTTTCTTTCTACCTAATGAGTGAATTTTTTAGGAAGAAAATTTGTTGTTAGGGAGAGCGTAAAACCCTAGAAAATGGCATTTTAGAAGTGATGGTGATTTAAAATTAATGAGACTCCATTATTTTAATATTAAAATGTTTTAGTATAAATAATTTTGTTATAAACGAGTTTCATTATTTTAAAGCACATTATCTCTCTAGAAATCACTTTTCTAAAGTTCTCTTACTTCTCTCTAAGGGTTCTCCTCCTCTGTTCACTTGATTGAAGATCTTACACCGTAGGAGTGATCCTCTCAAAGAGCTCTTCAATTTGGACCGATTAGTTTTTCTGTTCGCATAAGTTAAAGTTTCAACCCTTTTTCCCTTCTCTTCTTCTAGTTTTTGTTACATGTGAGACTTTTTTGCTTGCATGTGCTCTTTTAATCTTCTATATGTATTTGTTGATCAATGATCGTAATGGTAGGTCCTGACCGTTCTTGTGTAGTTCCTAGGTTTAAATAGAGCATCCTGTAGAGCTAAAGGTGTTTTGGTGTTCCTTGAGTCTGTTGAGCTGTTTGAGTTGGTTGAGCCCCTTTGTCAGGTAAGGGAAGCTAGTTCTTATTGTCTGTGTTAGTGAGTTTGATAAGGATTGATATTGGCATGGTTATGATTGATTGAGTTTGGTAATTATCATTAATTGTACGAGGGATTTTGGTATGTAAACTGTTTGTATGATTGGTTGATTGATTGTAAAGTAATTTAGGAAAATGTAGAACTTGAGACATTGATCATATTGGTATCAACTCCTATGATTTAAGGATTGTTTTAGACCAATACCTAGAGGAGGAGTACCAATTTGAGCTGTGAAACAGGTCCTGATTTCCCAAAAACCTTAAATTGAGATTGTCGATATCTGATGCAGCATTGAGCCTCACCATGGCAATGCTGAGCCTTTGGTTTTTATGAATTGATCAGCGTTAGGCGCTACCCAGTTTTTCAACACTACATTATCTTGGTAAAATGAAGATTCCTACTTCGTTAACCGTCGGATCAAGCTGAAATTTTGACAGTTGATCCTAGACAAGTGATTCTTCACTTTGACTATTGGGATCTTTGTTTCGAAGTCTGTGGTTATAGAAATGGTTTTCATAGTTTTGGTGTACTTTATGTACAGCGTTAGTTGCCCCTATTTCTCTTATTTAACTATTTTTTAGGTGTTTTATGGTTTATGGGAAGTATGTTTGTGGTTCTCATTATGATTAATTAAATATAATATCTTATGGTGAGCATATGTGATGAATTTTGAAGAAATTCAAGGGAAATTCTTGATGTGGTTATTGTTAGTGTATGTCTTAATATGTGGAAGGAGGTATATTGAACTCTAATAACCATTCAATCTCACAAAGAGTAGAATGAATTATGTGGAGAGAGTAGCAAGAGATGGACTTGTTCTCCTATCAAAGGCTAGGATTAACCTTATGTGGTTGGGTGATGACCCGTTGTGTCTTAGTACTCTATGGAGATTAGGAACAATCACAGGTGTATACCTTCAATGATACCTATATCTATGGCATGTATCCGGATAATTGAGTTTAGTGTCAACTGCTTGTGTGATTATAGATATAGATATGTTATATACCATGTCTGTAGGTTTTTGGCATGATATAAATATATGTATGAATATTTATTTTGTAGACTAACTTACCCTGTTGTGTGTTTTATGTCTTCTTGGGTTGTTCGTCTCTTCTTTTGCGATGATGCCATATTTGGTGGGAGCATATGAAGTTACAAGTGTAGAGGAACCTTTGGTAGATGAAGAACTATCATTTAGAGTAGTAGAAGGTCTCGAGGAGTTTTAGTAAGTGGTTAGCTTTGTATAGAGTATATTTGTTGGTTTAGTTTAAGTGTATAAATGATATATTTTTATAGTCCTATCTTTTGTAAGACTATATTAATATACTTTATACACTGGATTTCCTGTTTTGAATATTATAATGAAGCGTCCTAATTTATCAGTTTTAAGTTGCTAAAGTAGGATGTTACAATAATTACAACATAGATATTTTTATTTAATTTATTTTTATATTTAATTTTTTTGTTTCTATGTTCAATTGTTTGGATTTTTTTTTAGTTGTTGAAGATTTAATCACGATTTATGTAAAAAATTATGAGATATCATGATATGCAATTTATGTACTTACTTTCTAGCTCAAAACAAATCAATAAAATTTACATCATTCTCTCCAATTAAAAAAAATGTATATATAAAATTGGCCCTAAAATCTTGAATAAAAATGTATTTGGTGATGTGAATAAAATATCCGATCACTCATTGCTACCCAAGCTAAAGTTGCTTTTGAAGACTTGATTTTTATTGAATAAGTTATGAATGATCTTAATATAGTTCCTTACCACAAGTACTATTCTAGCAAGAATACAGGTTGATTAGTATAATGATAAAGATAGAGTTACTAAATTCCTTCGTACTATTGTTAGAATTAGAAAGATTTATCATTCTATTTCTAAGTTGGTGGTACTTATGAATGGTGCACAAGAGGAAAACCTAACATTATATTTCCATAATTTCAAATATTAGTGCTTCATTCTTAACAATTTTGGAGATCTCATATCAACTAGGAACAATGTCAAATTGTAATATATACATGGGATTCAATCCTCATGATATAAGTCTATTTTGTGATATTGAGTTAGGCTTGAATCCACTTACTAAGTTGGTAAAAGAGTTATTGATAACCTATCCTAGTCAATGCTTTGAGACTATTGAGCACTTTTTTGTCTACCCACAATATTTGCAATCTAATGTTCGATAAGTTCATTATTAAGAGTTTATTCTAGTTGACATTTGAGTCTATTGTATCACCTATTATTACTTCCCACTTAATGCCCTTTTACACATGTAGAACATAAGTGGTTAAAGATGTTACTCATATAAAGTTCAACCAGTGTAAATTTAATAAGAAATCAAAGAATAAATATTCACATTCTAATTTATTTTCAAAAAGCAATCTTAGGAATGAATTATTATTTTTTTTTTATGTATATATTTAAATTAATTATATAAAACATTAACCCTTAAATTGGAGGGCACATAATCCCTACAAATATAAAAAAAACATGGAGATGAGGAGTGATCTAAAATTTTGATTTATTTATATAAGATTAAAGTACCTTTTTAGTCCAAATTTTTGTTAAGTTTTGTCAAATCAGTTCTAATTTTGTTTTTGTGCTCAAATAGGTCCCAATTTTATTCAATTTGGTCTTTTTTTGCCAACATCATTTAAATCATTGATGGTAATGAACTATGATTGACACGTGACACTTCGTGGTATTTTTTAATTTTTTAATATCTTTTTAGATTTTTTAATTTTTTTTAAATCTTTATGTGTTAATCCAGGAGCGTGTCACATGTCAGAGTCAATGTTTTATATTCAATTTAGTCTCTATATTTGTTATTTTTTTCAATTTAGTCTGAATTTTGTTTAAAATTGAACAATTTTGTCCCTCTCGAAATTGGGACCAAATTTAATTTTTAAGTAAAAATTATAATGATGTGAATTTTAATATATTTAATAAAAATATTCAATAAAAAATTGAATTTTAATATAAAAATTAATTTTGGTCATAATTTGGAGAGGGACAAAATTGATTCATGTTAAAAATAATTGGAACTAAATTGAACAAAAATAACGAATATATGAACCAAATTGAATATAAAACATTGACTTTGACATGTGGCACGCTATTGGGTTGACACGTCGACATTTTAAAAAAAGTTAAAAGAAAGAAACCACTAAGTGATATGTGGTAGTAACTGTTCATGGAAGTTAATGATTTAAACGGTGTTAACAAAAAAAAGACCAAATTGAACAAAATTGACGAAAATTTGGACCTATTTAAGCATAAAAATAAAATTATGACCAATTTGATAAAACTTGACGAAAATTGAGAAAAAAAGTATTTTAAGTTGCTTTTAATAACTTTCTTGGAACTCGAAATGTTGAGTTCTTCATTTAATTATTTTAAAATACTGGGACTGAGAAATCTCTTTTACTGTGGTTGAAATCATTCCAATAATTACATTGTTAGCAATGGAGACTCTCATAATTATACGCCCAAGAATTACAAGAAGAGAGTTTTGTACCATCAATCTTCAAAACGATGTAATCCTCATCTTCAAAGTTTTGGTTTCTTCTTCTTTTACAAAAACTTACTTTGTCAGTTTAAAAGACTTTATTTTTATTTACAAATGTATTCTAAAAGTTAAATCCTTTTCTAAAAAAGGTTTTTAATACTATATATAGCGAAAGCTTTTGAAGAAGTTCTTTTACATTTTTCTATTTTCGGTGCTATTTAGATAAAGGTTTAATTACTTGGAACATATCCAATTTGGTTCCAAAATTTGAAAATGGTACTCATTCTTAAATTTGTCTCAATTTAGTACCCAAATTTGTAATGTGCATACATTTCGTTAAGTTTTCGCAAATGTCGTTAAGTACCTTGTCATGTGTCAGCCTCTGGTTTTTTTAATTTTTTTAATTTCTTTTTAATTTCTTTTTTAAGACCAAATTTATTATTTATATAAATGTTATATTTATATTTGTTATTAAAAATGACTTATAAAATTAAGTATTGAAATTTATATTAAAGTTAATAGTAAAAGTCATGAATAACAAATTTACCAAAAACTTTGTTATTCATGAGTATAACAAATATCAATGTAACAAAACATAAATCTGTTATTCATGACTTTTACCATTAACTTTAATATAAATTTCAATACTTAATTTTATAAGTCATTTTTAGTAAAAAATATCAATATAACATTTATATAAATAATAAATTTTATTTTAAAAGAGATATAATATTTCTCTATTTTAAAAAATATATATTTGAACAAAATTCAAACAAATAGAATAGGGACTAAATTGAAACAAATAAACATATATGGGTACTAAATTGAAACAAATAGACATATGTAGGTACTTGGCAGGTACCTTGCCACGTGTCACTGACAATGCCACGTGTTACATCAAGGATTTGACACATGGCAATATTTTTTAAAAAAAATTAAAAATAAATTAAAAAATAAAAAAATAAAATAAAATAAACCAGAGGCTGACACGTGGCAAGGTACTTAACGGCGTTTGCGAAAATTTAACGGAGTGTAGTACATTGTTGCACATTACGAATTTGGGTACTAAATTGAAACAAGCTTAAAAGTGGGTACCATTTTGAAATTTTAGAATCAAACTGGGTATGTTCCGAATAATTAAGCCTTAGATAAATGATGTACTATCTGATTTTAATTGTATTATTTTGTGATTTTACCTCTTATTTAGGTTTCATTGCATCATTTTGATTCTATTATATTCAATATTCATAATTGTTATAAATTTTATTCTTTGTTTAGTTTAATCAGTCATAATATTCACTATTCATTGTTATAATTTTCCTTCATAGGTTCGTTAAACCATTAACCTCTTTTGTTCTTACCATTTTCCACGAATAAGTATTTTTCATAAAAAGTAACATTTTTCCTTGAATTTTTTTTGTTTCATTTTTCACAAATATGGAGACTTAGGGTGTTGTGGATTTGCTATCTACTACCCTTTTCCTGAAAGAACTGTGAATGGTGTTTGGTAGATGACAAAGGTAAGTTGTGACCTACAACAGATGTGTCCATCGTCCCAGTAATACTGAAGGTTGGTTATCCCTCATAAAATTTTATAACATAACAAGAAACCAACATCTTAGTTTCAGATATGTCGAAGGACGTTATTTTTGTATAATAGTTCTACCATGTGAACCTAGTATATCAAATTTAGACAAGTTGATAGGCAAACCATAATTTGTGTTTTCTGGATTACACTAACGCATTCTCAATAAAGGCAATCATTTGGTAAGATTTTGTTTTTTTTTTTTATTCTAAATTTTATAAATTTAAATGTCTTCATTTGATTTTCATTTCTGTATTTGTTTGTGTGAATTATTTAGGTCATGCCAACTGATTTTGCGAACTATATTCGCAATTGAGGTTCACATATATCCAACTGAATGGAATGAAATAAAAGGTTAAATACAAAATCCTCATTAGGAATTTTTCGGGGAGGTCTACGAAAATTGGGTCTGGTTGGAAGTTGTTTTTTACGGTGTACGAAAATAAGGGAGATGTAATTGTTTTTCATGCCGAGAAGATATTCAAGAATGTCAACATTGATGTATTTGTGAATAACAAATATAATTTTTTTGTAATATTTTTGTTTCATCTAAAGACGTAGAACATGGATAACATGGTGGTGGTCATGGGGTACGGAATTAAAGGACGGTGTTGCAACCGGAATCGCGACGGGAAGGCGAACCGAAAAAGAAAACGGGTTTAAAAAAAGATTTGGGAGTCGCCACCATAGTTATTCTGGAAACTATGGAAAACCATCAAAATAAGACAAGTCTGCGGAAAACCAAATTTTGGATACGGGAGTCGGTTACACGTAGGGAAGGTGTTAGCACCCTACAGCGCCCGCCCAAGGGTGGTACCTTTAATTAAAAATGCAAAGCCGATGTGATTTTCAAAATGTTAATTTTCCCCAAAAATAATAAGACAACGATGCTAAAAAGAAATAGAAATATTTTTTAATTTTTTTTTGGGCCCGACAAGGATTGACCTTGGTCCTACGTATTCTCATTTAAAGTGAGAAATCAGGGTTACGTAGTTCTTTAGAAGATATTTGAAAAACAATTTGAGAAAATGATTTGATTTTTTTGGAAGTGAACCTGACAAGGACTGGCCTTGCTCCTACGTATCTCAGGGTGGAGAATCAAGGATCACGTAGTTCTTAAAAAGACTTTTGTTTGAAAATGTTGATGTTTTTATATTTTGAAAATTTTATATTTTTTTTTTGTATTTTTGAATTACTTGGAAATACGTGTCATACGACGCGGGCAGTCGGACAGACAGTAAAAGGGAAAGAAAACTATTTTTGGTATTTTGAAAATGAGTGTCACGCGGTGCGAGCGACCGGACAGACACAATAAAGTGAAAGAGGGTATTTTTCATTTTTTAGATTTTTTTTTCTATTTTTTTA
>Ga0214544_1010996_pt1 | contig 12885 bp, 10 predicted proteins | sample CNSS3metaG_FD_160074 | JGI IMG/M metagenome (GOLD analysis project Ga0214544, IMG submission 160074) | Root nodule microbial communities from cowpea collected in UCLA plant growth center, Los Angeles, California, USA - CNSS3 | ecosystem: Host-associated > Plants > Roots > Nodule | place: USA...
ATAAAAAATTTTAAAAAAAAAAAAAAAACAACAACAAAGCAATAAAATTATAAAACAATCTTAATCAATTTAACTAAAATAACTAATATTAACTAAAAAAATAAAACAATATATCCGGAAAACAATTTAAATTCAACATATTTTATTTTCTTTAAAATTACGAAATTTCCTAGTAAAGTAATCCAACATTAATTATATTTCTCCAAGGGAAAGAGTTTGGTAGTTCAACTGGAATAATAGCATACCTAGTTATAAGAAGCTTCATTGCCCTTAACATATCTGACACAACTAAGTTACATATAACATTGAATGAGAATGAAAGTGAAAAAGTGTAAAGAAGGAAAAACAGGAAAAAGTGAAGAGCGAAGAGAGGGTATAGTCCTATTTTAATCACAAGAAGATGTCCCAACAGAAGAAAAAATGATGGGAGTTTCACTTCTTGGTTTGATAAAGACCCTTTTTTTTCCTTGGGACAAAACTTTCAAAAAGGTGAAATTACAGAGTGTGGACACTCATTGTACTCCACTCCTTTTTGCCCAGTCTATGAACTGCATGCCCCCATATATGTTGTTGCCAAATCTCACACCCACAGTGAATGCCATTGCAACAAGAGGGACCCTCTTTGCCACCACAGATGCTTCAACAACGCTTTCTAGTCCATTGATGATCTGGTATCGGGTGTTGGATGACACAGCAAGGAAGAATCCTGATAGAGAACCAAAACAAATAAAGCAAATTAGATGGTAATAATCCTACTAATGATGGTAAAATAAGCCAAGGTCCTTTTTGAGGCTGAGAGGTTAACACAATAATCTAACCCCACTTTCCTTCCTTTTCTCCCTTTCACCTCTCAAGAAGTTGAAATGTACATGAAAATATGAAAATGTCACCTTGTTGAAAATGATGCAACAAGCAAGCTCTTGTATATGTCCATACAGCAAGGAAACAAGAAATGAAATGCTTTTTTGAGAATAATGGAAACATAAATATAAAACTCATTTTCTCAAAGCAAAATTCATGGCTTATACTTTGGCAGATCCAACCCAAGAAACTGAACGAAATAATTCGTAAAAGACCAAAGATAGAAAATTTAAATAAACAGGACAAGACATACCCCAAAGAGCAGCACTTTGCAGAAGAGGAGGCACGGGTATGTCATCTTCAGATTTCTTAATGCTCCTGTTTAAAATATAAAAACAAAAAAAAATTTACATAATTTAACAAAGAAAAAAACACACTAACACCCCCTCGTGAAACAAAATGCATTTGTGCATGTGCATTTGCTCTCTTTATTTATACAAAACAACAAAGTCAAGCATGTATTATAACAATGCAGCCTACAGAGGATCAGTTAATAAGAATTTTAGTAATCAAATAATACAATACAACAGAACCCATCTTGGTAAGACATACATACCTTTTTGCATTCATGATCATGTTTGCAATTCCTTGACCAACAATACCACATCCAAAGCCAACCGATCCATACAATGCACCCTGAAAACAGAAATTCAGGTATTCAAAAAAATAAACTAACACCAGAAACCAAGTAAAAAGAAAAGAATATAACAGTATAGCACCATATCTAATACTAAAGCAATTGGAAGCATACTGTTCCATGCAGTGAAAGTTTGATTCTATTATTTTCTGGGTTTTGTGAATAAGTTATATTCTGCCATATATCAAATAGTTACTTAACATTTAAACTTTCAGAACACAGGGCACCTTGTAGAAATATGTAGCAATACGCTGCATCACAGAGAATTTACATCCCGGCCTTTCAGCTTCAAAAACACTGCATTGAAATTGTAATTTAGTATCACATCCATAATTTCACATTCCACTAGATCTCTGAAAACATTGGAGAAGCTTATAACAACATAAGCAATTTGAAGTCAACTAAAAATTTCCATCAGGCATAATAACAAATCATGAACATCTCACATTGAAACAGCAATAATGAATTCACAAAATTCCATCAATTTCCAAGCACTAACCTGCTAGGAAGAGCCGAACTAGCCCGTTGAATTTGTCCAAGTAAACCTTTTGATATTGAAGGCTTGCCGATTCGAGCATAGGGTGCTAACATACCCACCAATGCAATGTCCACAACCACTCCAACCAGAAGATCAGCAGCATATAACTCAAATTCAGCCCAGAAATCCTTGCCCCTTTTCTGAACCTCTGCAAACGTTGCACAACAAGAGTCTATAACAATCTGCACATGCCAAAACAAGGATATTCAGGTCATCACATCTAATCCCAAAAAATTAAACTAAAAACACTCGATCATCAAATTCACATCATAACCATTACAGAATCATTGTACCCAGAACAAAGAACTAGCACATGTTTGGACTTCAGTTAAGAGACTTTAAAAGTTCTTTCATTCTAAAAGAAACATTTTCTTCCTTCTTATAGTGCATTGAAATTGACAAAAGGATTTTCCTAACTTATACTCAAACATAACCTAATTATATTTACACATGCATCTTCTCTTACAACTTACTTCCGCTCTATCTCTTATTTCAATCTCTTTTTGTTTATAATCATTACATCTATTATTTTCTGTCTCTAACTTCTAAATTTTTTATCATTCTTCTTTCTACCCAATTAGAGAAAAGAAAGTTATACATTTAACATTTTCGAGAAACAAACCTCGGTTCCAACTTTGAAAAGAAAAGAAGGGTCCGCGAGCATTCGGTTTCTCAGCATGGCACAATGCTGCATCAGGAAAGACAGAGGCCAAGACGAATTCTGCAATAATAATAATAATAATAAATAAAAGGCAAATTGAGAGCAATCAGGGAAGAAAAAACACCTTTTTGAACCCAAAAATTTAAACTTTCGAAAGAGAACCCACCTGCAACTCCAAGTAACGAAGAAGAAACATTTCCCGGATGCCGGTGACCCTGGCGGCCTCCACCATATCCGGAGGCAGCTTCACGCCACGAGCTTCCGATTCTCTCATTACGGCTTCAAAATTCAAAAGGGGTCCAAACTCTTCATCTCCTCCTCCGTCTCTGTCTCCGTCACCGCTGCCACCGGCGTCACCATCACCTCCTTCACTGCCGCTGCCGCTGCCGCCGCCGCCGCCAAAAGAGGGTTGATCGTGCGTGATTGGTGGCAACGGGAGGAGGGGTTCGGAGGGGACGCAGTGGATCCTGAAGGCGCGCACGTGGAGGAGGGAATGGCGGAGAATGATGGGCGATGAGCGGGGATCGGGGGAAGAGTCGAATTGGGGAAGTGACCATTTGGCGACGCTGTTGTTGGAAATGGTGAAGGTTGGCATGCTGGTGTGGCGGCGCGTGATGTAACAAAACACTTGTGCACGAGTGTTGTTTTTGAGTTGTGCAGGAACAGAAGTGGCTGAGGAAGAGGCAGAAGAATGGGTTGCAATTAACAGGTTGGGCTCTGCTCTAGGATTCAGGAATGTGACAACAAATTTTATATATTAGTAATAAATTTCGAACAAAAATTAAACAATAAAAAAATAAAAAGAAAAATTTCACAACCGTCGCCTGAGAGATTCGAACTCTCGCGGGGAAACCCCATGTACTTAGCAGGCACACGCCTTAACCACTCGGCCAAAGCGACACCGTTTTGCTTATACAAAAGTTTTACAAAATTGCAAAGAAATATTATACCAATAAAATAAATTAAAAAGACACTGACGTTGCCTGAGAGATTCGAACTCTCGCGGGGAGACCTCATGTACTTCGCAGGCACACGCCTCAATCACTCGGCCAAAGCGACACCGTTGGACTGCGGACAAAACTTTAGCAAAATATTAATATATTTTTAACAAAATATAAACAATAAAAAATTTCAAAATTTACGCTAGCGTCGCCTGAGAGATTCGAACTCTCGCGGGGAAACCCCATGTACTTAGCAGGCACACGCCTTAACCACTCGGCCAAAGCGACACAATACAGTTGCCTTTGTCATATTTGTAATATTTGATTTTTACTACCTACAGCTTCTTTTTATATTTTTTACTACCCACATATTGAAGAAAACTATTACTGATATGTTATTATCTCTATTTTTTTTTTTAGTTATAACAGGTGCTAATATTTTTTAACATATATAATTATAATTGTGTAACGAATTCTCATTTGGTTCCTACGTGTAAAAATTCAATGCATCAGTTTGTAAAACTTCTCAATTTAGTATACTTTTACGCGTGTATTTGAAATTTAGTTCTTATATAATGTTTGCGTAGAGTAACCAAATTAAAAATATGTTAATCATATACGAAATTGAAAACATAAAACATGTATAACAACAAAATTAGACGTGTATAAAGAAATAACAATAACTGATACCAAATCAGTAATATTCTCTGATCAAACATCAACGTGTCATTCGACACTAGTATGAAACGTATGGGTGAAATTTTCAATTTAAAAGGTTTCTCTTTTTATCTTATATAATTTTAACATAGGCCTACAAAATATTAGTAAGGAGAAATACAGTAATTTTCCAAAATCCTATAAATTTGTAAACTTAATACATGTATTTATAAAAATAAGTCTAGTTTTGGATTGAAAGTAAAGTATTATATAAAGATAAAAGAAAATCTATAAATCCATTGTCTTAAGATTTTGAATTGAATATGATATCAATATCTTATGTGATTGGACTCAAATTTTATTGATGTTATATCTCTCTATGAAATCCACTCTCACTCTCTAGACCTAACAATTCTCAATTAATCAAAGTTTAGCCGAAGCAAGAATTACAAGACATCATAAACTCCAAATTGCCGACCCTAACTAAGCGGAAAAAACCAGCACGAGTGATAGAGAGCCTATAAAATATTTGCCTTTGTCATTTGTAAAGAAATTACACTCTTCACAGCTATACAACATTTGTCATCTACAAAAGAAGCTCTGCTATAAGCACAACTGTTACATTTGTTTGAGTTCTCCAACCTTTGTGCATCAGCTTTGCATCTGCACGAGGGGGAACATGGATGATTCTTTGTTCGATGACAATAATGTTCTTCACATATGGGTCTAAAACAACATCTTCCACTGTCAATATCTTCAAATGAAGAATAAATCTATACGGATAATAAATACAGGAGCTATTCCCCAAACAAACAGGACAATTTGTGAAATTGCCTACACAAGTTTACAAACTTTACACAAGGGAAAGAAATGGAAAATGTTCAAATATGCAAACTGGTGAAATAAAAGCGCATAATGGATTGAGAAACATTTTCCTTCCCTTTCCCTCGTACAAAAAATTCAAAACCACACAACACTGCTATATGTATATATGAATAAAATTAAGAGGGATTATGGTTTCTTGATACTCAAGTAAAACTTTCTGAGTGCTTGGACTTGAGGGAACGCCGTGCCCGTTCAATGGATGCTCTTGGTGTGGATCCGGTGCGGTTCAGGGATTCCGGTTGAGCATCTGAAGGCCGAGGAACGAGCTTACACCCAATTTTCCGGGCAACGAACCGAGGGGAGCTTCGGGAGCTGTGAGATTTGGCCACACTTTTCATTTCTTGCTTTATTTTGCTGAACTCTTCTTCAAGTTCTCCAACTCTAGAACTCATCCTGTCCATATCCACCTTTAAAACCTGGTTTTCACGCACAACAGTCACCCATCCATCTCTTTGTACAATTTCACCGGCCGTTTCGCCTAAGGCAGCAACTGGAACCGGAGCTGTTGTGGCGATCTCACCATCCAGTGCATTAAGACAGCCGGCTAATGCTGTTCTCAAATGCAGTTGTTCAAAGAACAACACTTGAAGAACAACTCTCAGGGGTAACCTATCATTTTGGGATGCATGAGCACAAGCATGGATTGAAAGTTTCTGGTAATCAATGATGTTGCATAGTTCTTCCTTCTCCCTATCAGAGAGCCAAGGATGAGCCTGCACAATAGCAGAAGGAGTCATCGTTAACTAACAATCACCACCTATGATGTACGGACACAATATGTGTATCGAATACGATATGTGTATCGGATACGATATGTGTATCGGATACGATATGTGTATCGGATACGATACGTATATGATATGCCAATACGTTTATTTTGGAAATAATAAGATACGATGCGTGATATATGCATATTAAAAAGTATACAAAAAGTCTAAAAAACATGATAAATATATGATTATTATTGTATGAATCCAAATTAAAATCATATGTACTAAACGTTATAAAAAAATTATAAATTATTGTTATCATAAAAGTACTACTGTTTCATAGATTAGATACTTCATTTATAAATATCAATAAAGTATCCTAAAATATCGGATACGGATATGTGTCAAACAGGAATACAAGACCTAAATTAAAGTATCGGTGCATCATAGATGACCATAAATAAGTATTTATGCAAAAGTGTAGCTCAAAAAAATCAAACCTTGAAATATATGTCCAGTGCCCTGTAAAGCCCATCATGCAATAATCTTGATGACTCGGGGAGGGCATCGGCAAGCCGGCGTATCTTTCCTGGTTTCAAATTAACATCTGAAGCAATTTCTGAGATGTAGCTATCTATCAACTTCGAAACCTTCCTCAAAGACTCAGATGATGGTGATGCTGGTGTTTGTTGGTCATGTGATGAAGGAGAAAAGGCTGTTAAATTTGATTCTGTAGATACAAAATAATGGACTATCTGTTCAATACATTCAGTGTTGTATAATGCATCTGAATCTGAATATGTAGGAATTAGAAGACTATCCAAAGTTGCAAGTTCCAATTGCATCCCTATTCTCCTCTCCAAAGAATCCTTGCAGGTTTGGCTGACATTCAAAATCAAAGCCACCCGAAGAAGTCCTAAAAGGAATCGGCAATAAGATTTCCCCTTCTTGTCAGGAAGAAGTTTCTCAATGCTTTCCAACAGAACCCTCTGATCCACCGTGGCCGGCGTCAAGCTGAAGCTTGCAACTGTTCTGGTTTTTCCACCTTGACCACCCTGCCACCGACCTAGACCTGGCAAGTGCTTTCTAGAATAGTACATTATGGCACCTGCAAGGTTTTCAGGTCTTATACCTCTTGCTTGCATTGTCTTAATTAGCCTCTCAAACAAATTCACACTGAGATATGAGATGTCTTCAAACCACCAATCAGATTCTGAACTCCGAATCCTGGCACCAGTGTTGATGCCATTCCAAAGAATGCTTCCACCAGGGCTCTGAAAACTCCCATACATCATCATGGGCCATCCAAACAAACTTGGGTCCGTACAAACCATCATAGAAAGAGCATTCAAACACTTTCCCACTAACTGAAGCTTTTCAGCTCTCGGTAGAACAGGCTCAGAACTTTGGAGAGCCAAAATACAATCTTTCCAGTTCCGCAATGTGTTTTTATGGAAAAAACTCTCTGATTTTGACAACAAGTTACCTTCTCCAAATTCATCTGTCATTTCAAGGTATTCTGCAGCACAGTGAACCAATACTACATTTCTGGCCGTCAGTTCCACACGGTATCCGTAACAGAATTTGGCTGCTATTAAGAAAGTGTCAGGACCACCAGGAAATTCTTCCAGCACCATTTTCAGAGTCTTCTTGTCTGCATCCTTGGACTCGTCATTTGCTTTAGCAAATTTTCCACTCTTTGATACAAGAGGAAACTGCAGTTCCATGACATAACTTATTCAAACTCCAATGCATTCAGTACACAAATAATTTACCAAAGGCGTAACAGTATAACTAGCATAAAATTAAGCCTTGTGATACAGAAATGCTCACTAGTTCATCATGTAATCATGCATGGAGTCCAAATTGAAAAAGGGAAAAACAGAAATATCTCAAAGCTCTGAGTTTTTCCTCTTAGCCAAGAAAACTAATTTAGATGAAACAAGAACAAGTGTTTCATGACATGCCAAAAACCCCACCTAGTAGCATTACTTCCATAAGAGCAAATCACGGGTCTGAGAACTAGATAAATTTTTAGCTTCATCAGTAACTGGGAAAGTTAAGCATTAGTAATGAAATATCTGCACCAATGGATATACATCACGAATAACATCCATAACTTATAAGCAAAATTTTATAACCATTGTCATATTAAACAATACAAAATGAGCTGAAATACAATCCATTTATAATTAAAAACAGTCTTGTCCCTCCCCTATCTGACCTTAAGCTGAAGGAATTTTTAAGTCAAACTCCACAAAGAAAATCAGCAAGAACATCACAACCTTTGAAAACCATACAAGTGGATTCCAGCGTAGGAATACAAGGTTGCCCACAAACTGGTGGAATTGTACTAAATTCCAATAAATAGATGAAATTTATGGTGAAACCGTGAAAACTTTGCGGCCATTGTAACATGTGGTATGGTATCTCTAGCAAGTCTAATCCAATTCCCTTATTTGAAGATGGATGCTTCGTTACATAACTCAAACAAAAAGGAACCAGAAGTTGGATCAAATTTCGAAAAATAAAAACAGAGACAGAAGAACAAAAAAAAAAGCCCCACAACGCAACTATTTCATCTATCAATAAACCAGAGAGAAGAGCAAATTTCTGAACGCAAAGCAGGTACCTTATGAAGATGGAAAGTGACACCCTCGATGGAAACAGTGATATCACTTGGCAGTCCCCCATTGCAGAACCTATCAAGACCACAAACCAAAAAAATTAACAACATAAATCACATCAAAATCTTCTTTTTTTCGATATGCATGTCTGACTTGGACTCCACCCAGTAATCAGGTGAACAAAAGGTGTCATTTCCTCATCAGCCCATTAAAAAAACGATTTTTTACTTCAAAACAAGAAATTTTGAGAGAGAAGTACCAATCACTGCCTTCTCGACGAAACCCGGAAAGCTTCCCAGTAGGAGCCATGGTTGAGGGAAGGAAAGACCCTCTCTTTCCCCACTTACTCTACCAACACAACATCATTGTTTTTTCCTAAATTGTTGCTTCTTCTTCTTAATTCTAGAAAGAAAAAGGGAAAAAGAGAAAGGCACAGATGTATCTTTTATATGAAAAAAAAAAAAAAAAAAAAAAAAAAGAAAAAATAGAAAAAAAAAAAAAAAAAAAAAAAAAAAAAAAAAAACTAGCGAAAGTATGGTACAAAGAGCATAGCCCCTAGAAATAGAACAATTAAAGAATTGGGAAATTGGAATTAAAAGAACAGAGAATGACGCAGGATCACGACGGCAGAAACGGTCGAGGTAAAGTAAAGCAAGCTTCAATAAAAAAATTGCAGCGCCAGTTTCGTAAGTTAAAAGCCTTTGGTACAAATAGTATATAATAATATCACCACATATTTATATAATACTTTGTAGTCATAACAATAATATTTAACTTTCTGCCAAAAGAGTTACTTAAATATTCTTTTCATTTCTTGAATTTTTGTATTTGGTGTTAAAATTTCAAAATCATTATTTTAGTTTTTTAAGTCAGCAAAATGTTATTATAATTCCTTTCCACAAAAGTATTGTATTTAAACATTATGAAAATAAATATTAAAAAACTACCTAGTTGGAAGATTTATTTATAATAAAAGCCATAAAATCAGGATAGATCACGATATTAATGACGTGTAATGATTTAACACATAAACACTACTAAAATAAAGTAAAATTTTGAAAATGAAAAATTAATACTAGAAGAACTTTTCTTAGTCTAAATATCTCAATCGCCTGAGTTATATTTAACGAGAATTTATTTTATTTTTTATAATTTGTTATATTACAATGTTTTTATTTTCTTAAATTTAACTTTAATATAAAAGTCTTGTAATTTAATTGATATTTTATTTAATTATCAATAACAAAAATAAAAATAAAATACATTGTTTATGATCTAGATGTTAAAATCTAAATGTCAGTGTTGAATGAGTATAAAATATTAAAATATAATGTATTAAACATTAATATTGCTTGTCATCATTACAAATAATCTAATAGTGTTTTTTCTATAATACAAATCTAACCCTTTCATTTAAACAAATTATTTTAAATTTAAAGTATTTTTTGTATTTTAATAGCTTCTTATTCCTTAGAATCGAGAATAAAAATAGTTTAGATTTTTTTTTCTTCAATATTTCAATATACTTTTTAAACATAAAATTGTGAATAGATTTTAAACTTCCAAACAAATAATTAAAAAAAAAGTTTAAGAAAAGGAACAATTCTTAAACATGATAAGATGAAGTAAAAATATTTAAATATAATAATTGAATAGTAGGTGGATAATTGTAATTTTTGAAGTTAGAGTATTGAATATTATGTCATAAAAATAACATGAAGTGAGAGAATGCGAATGAATAAATTGGACGATAAGAAAGGGCATAGAGGAGCGTCGTCGGGGCCAAGCAGAACATTACAGGTCAATAAAATGACAGGAAGTGTGATGTGAGGTGGAAATTAGGTTTTGTCTTTTTATTTGTTTTTTTCCTTCTTCATTTTCTTGTTCAACAACTTTGCCTCCTGCAGAATCATGCCCCATTACAACACGCGTGGCTTCGATTTCCTTGTTACCTTAATCAGAGCGAGTGGTTTCCACGCGCCCTCGTTTGGTGAGTGGGTTCCACTATCGCACACTCAAACATGGGTGGCATCGTTTTTTTGGAATGGTAACATGGGTGTCACGGTTTACGGTTTGTTTGGTGGAACAGAATTAGCAAAGGAAAAATATTAAAAATAATAATAATGATAATAATAATTTAATAATGACTCATGTTACAAATGAGTGGTCGTAGAAATAACATTAGTTGTAGAAGAAAAATGAAGCGAAAATTGAATTTCGTAAATAGTAATCTAGAAACTGATTTTTTATTGTTGAAGTCAATAATATGGTTGAACAATCACTTTACTTGTCATATAAATTATATATTTGTTAGTGATAAAAATGAATTATCAGGACTGTATATAAGAATAAGATTACTTCTATATTAAAATATCAATTTTTTATTTTATATTTTATCAACCGGATAAGTGGAGAAATTTTGACTTTTGCTTCTCTTATTTCTCAATTCAAAATTCCAAGTTAACAAAATGCTGATTTACTTCGTTAAATTTTATTAACTAAACTTTAAGTTCATTTGTTATAGTAAAATAAATACAAATAAACTGAAACATTATCATTTTAAAATCGAAAATTTTTATTATAATAATTTTATTTAAAAGACATTTCAAAGGATTAAAGAAAATGTATATTTAAATGGTTTTCAACTTTGACTCACGCTCGATGTAGAAGTATATGTGTATTACAATAATTTCAATGATACTTTTAATCTCAAAGCTAAACACTGCTTTTCATAAATATAATTAATAATTTAATATAGTTTCTTTGCAAAAATAATAATAATAATAATAATGAACTTAAGTAGTATTTTTAGTCGATGTAAAATTGTTTTTTTTATGTATATTTAATTTAAATATAAAAGGAGTGCATAGTATAGTGATGATCACTCTTACATATAATGATCGTCATTAGTATTTTTTGTCAGTATGCCAGTTAAAACAATATCATTAGTTCAAGTAATCTTCAAGACCACTCATTCCAACTTCAATATTTTTAAACTCATACTTCTTCCATAGTTTGAGAGCCTTTATTTTTCTCACGTTCCTTTATATTAACTTCATAGTCGTTTTTATGATTTTTCTTACGATAGTACTCTTAGTTTTTTATTAAAATAATACTACTCCTCGTTTTTATTCAAAAGAAAAAACAATTAAAAATATTTTTTATGATGTAGTATTTGAATAATAAATAATTTAAATTTATAACATCCCATGAAAGTTAACCTTTACCTTAAATTTTGTGAAGTCACACCTCCTTCTACCAATTATTACACAACAAAAATGTGTTTGGGTAATTGGTCTTTTAAAAACGAGTTCAGGTGTGAGGATAGCAAAACTGAAAATGGGAATAACAAAATACCTGGTATGAAATGATATTGTAGATGACCACACGTTTATTTTTTTCTAAAATTCTAAAAGCACGTCTGAACATATTTTCTAAAAACTCTTAAGATAAAAATGAACAAAAAAGTTATTTATAAACTAAAACTAGTTTATACTTTCATTTTTTTTAAATCTTAAAAAAAAGTTGTGTAAAAGTATCCTAAAGATTTATAATGTGTTTGTTTTTAATAATGATTTTAAGGGAGGGTAAGTAAATGAATTTAAGGAGATGCAGAGAAAAAGTGAAGTTATTTGTTTTAAGGTGTAAAGAGATAAAAATGAAGAAATTTGAAAGTAAATTTTATGAAATTTTATGAATGATTTAATAAATGTGATAGATATAAAATGATATTTTAATAGATAAATTGTTAAAATTGTTAGATTACAGTTTTACGTTTATAGTTAAAATTTGTATAAAATAATATAATAATTATTATTAGTTTTATTATTATTATTATCATTATTATTAGTTTTAGTATTATTATTATTAATATTATTAGTTTTAGTATTATTATTATTATTAATATTATTAGTTTTAGTATTATTATTATTATTATTAGTTTTAATATTATAATATTATTAATCTCTAAAATCCTTATTTGCAAACACAAAATTAATGTGTTCCTTTCTATAGCATATATCATTCTCTCTCATTTTTAAATAGAGTATCATTTATTATTTCTCCACTTTAGTACTACATTTTCCCGAGTATGTATTCAACAGGTAATAGAGAATTTTCTTACTGCACCCTCATTATTATTAACTGCAGCTCGTACTAAAATTTAAAATACTAACATACCCTTTCGCTACAACTAGTATCATCGACATCTACGAATTCATTCTTCACCGCACCTCTGACAGGAAGAAGAAAAAAAAAAAAAAAAAAAAAAAAAAAATTAAAAAAAAAATTTTTTTTTAAAAATTTTTTAAATTTTTAAAAATTTTTTATAAATTTTTTAAAAAATTTATTTTAAAAAATATTATTAAA
>Ga0214544_1010997_pt1 | contig 12884 bp, 10 predicted proteins | sample CNSS3metaG_FD_160074 | JGI IMG/M metagenome (GOLD analysis project Ga0214544, IMG submission 160074) | Root nodule microbial communities from cowpea collected in UCLA plant growth center, Los Angeles, California, USA - CNSS3 | ecosystem: Host-associated > Plants > Roots > Nodule | place: USA...
CTTTTTTATTAAGTTATATATATAATATATATATATATATATATATATATATATATATATTATTTTTTATTTTATTTTAAGGGTTTTTCACTTAATTTACAATTTAATTTTTTTAATTTAATTTTTTTTCTTTAATTTTTTTATCTTTTATATTTATTTTTTATTTTTTAATTTAAATTTTCTTTAATATAATGTGTTAAAAAATGAATGAAATTAAATAATAAGTAAAATTAAAAAGAAAAACTAAACTTTAAATTAAAAAATATTCAAATATATATATATAACAATATATAAAGAAATACTTTTTTTCCACATTTCATATTTTCACTTTTATTCTTAATTATTATTTTAAAAATTAATTATTTTATAAATAGTTTACCGTTATTCTAACGATCTCATCTTAGTTGTTATTTTAAAAATATTTTTTCTTTTTAGTAATTATTTCAAAAATCTATTTTTTTATATGTATTTTATTTTTCTAACATCTAACAATTATTTTAAAAATTTATATATTTTATTGATCTTAATTTAAATTTTTATAAAAATTAAAAAATGGTAACACGTAGAGCTATCAAAATGGGTCACCCGGTCCGATCCAATTCGGCCCACCACAAGTTGGTCACTTAGTGGGTCAACCCAACTCGGCTCACTTATTAGCGAGCTGAACAAATTTGAACTCGGCCCGGCCCACCACGGGTTGGTGGGTTAAACAGGTTGGCTCACTAACCTACTTAATTAAAAAAATATAATTTTTTTTCTTAAGTTAGAAATTATATTTCGGATTAAAATTTAAATAAACTTAAATACAATCTCAATATAATCCAAAATGATGTTAAACTCCAATACAAACCAAAATAAATAAATACAAATACAAATTACTATCTAAGATCAAAACATTCTTGTGACTTACCCAATACTTTTTTTCAACAAACTAATTATACTTTTTCCAATAATTATACTTTTATTAGTCGAAGCTAGGTTTCCATTTGCTAACTCACCAATGTGTTTGGTTAAAAAATTAGCCCAACATTGCAAAGTCCACCACGGGTTCAACTCGGGTGAGCCGGGTTCTTGGTGAATCGGGTCAAAAATTGACCCATATTAAAATTTGTTAAAAAATTTCAACCCAACCCGACCTGAACCCATGGTGGGCTGGATTGGCCCACGGGTTCTGACCCACTTTGACTACTCTACTAACACGTAATTGTATTTGAAAGTTCAAAATCTTTAAGGATGTCAACTTTTCGCTATCTAGAAGTCATTTGGAAATATGATCCGCGTTACTATGATCAAATAGACGTTACTATGACTAGCGTAAACACAGGCGCTATCGCGTTGTGTGTATCCATTTTTTAAATATGCGTAATATATAAATTAAAATTATATTTATTAAAAATAAAGTGAAATATATAAGAACAAAAAAAAACCATTGATAAATAAAGAAGAAGAGAAGAAATAAAGACATCTAATTTTATAAAAAGCTTATAAAAATAACGATCAATTTTTAAAAATTTAATAAATTATTATATTTAAAGGATAAAATTGATATTTTGAAATGTGGAAAAAAAGGAATCTCCTTTTTTATATATATCGTTATAGATTAAATAGTTAAAAGATGTTTTTGGAATTTAAAATTTTGTTAAGGATGGAGAAAAGACCTTCGAGGTACAGGAATAAACCCGCTTACACCTTTTTGTTTTTACTCTTTCTTTTTGCACCACCGACATGGGACATTCTGATTGGCCGGCCAAGCACGGTAGTTTTTGCAGAAGGAGGTCACCGTTTTCTCTCCAAAATCCTTTCAACTTCTGTCCATGTCATCTTCAACTTCCACAAGCGCTTTCTCTCATCAAAATATACTATCATCCAAAGTCATTTGAGTTGGATCTGGATTTTCTTTTCTGCCTGACGTTTTTGACCATCAACTTTTTTTTTCATCATCTCTTCCGCTGCATTCTCCATTCCATCATCTTCTTCCGTTCACAACAGAGAGACTGTTGTTGTCCATCCTCTTCTTTAACCCATAACACAAGACCTCTGAACCAATTCTCGCATTCACCATCTTCCATATACTAATTCATCAGGAAAACAAACCAGGAACCAACCCCCATTAGAAAATCCAATCATTCCTTCCTATTCTCATCAACAGATTTTCGCAACCATCATCACCACACCAGAACCAACCATTATCGCCATTACAGATTCCATTCTTTTTCTTCACTCATCGTAAATTTTCACCTGCACCAAACCACCCAAAAACAGAAACCAACTTGTCCCTCAACTTCCCAATCTATATCTTTCCAGTCAGCACAATACAATTCTAACATAAACCAACATCAAAATCAGAACAGGCAACAATCGACACCCTTCTCCTCCAAAACCTGCCAATGCTTAAATCTAACCACGCAGAGTAACCAAAATGAGGGAGAATGAATATTGAATGGCAACGGAGTGTAGATGAAGAAGCCGTCACGGTGGTTAGGGCTGACAGTGGTCTTATGGATGTACTCGAAGAAGAAGCCCCACGCTTGTTTAGGGAGAAAGAAATGACGTTCACAACGCTGACAATCGTGACCAGTCGCCGCGAGGGCGAGTGGTTGTGGCGCGCGCAGCAGCGGCCCTGGTTTTGGCGTGGACGGTGAACTAGCGTGAGAGGAAGAAAACGGGAAAGTGTTGCGATTAACGAAGGAAACGTCTCCGGTGGCTGTTCAAACCGTCGGCCACAATTCTGAACGCGGCTGACGGTGCCGGCGACGGCTGCAGCGGTCCCGGCCGGCAAGGGACGTGCATCGGCGATGGGTTTGAGACTGGTGACTGGATGGTGGAAGTTTAGGGTGAGCCCTGCGCCCCTGTGGAAGAAGAAGGAACTGAATTGGGCTTGGGCCATTTGGTTCTGTGTGCATCCTTAATGTGCCTCTACACCCCGTATTTTTATTGTTATTTTATATTGGCCGTAATTTTAACCCTTGTACTCCCAGATGTATTAACCCCACGCCTATTTTCTTTGTTTTGTTAGTTTGTTTAATATTCTGTTTGCACCCCTTTTATCACTTACACACACCACATGGGGTGCATTCACTTCCTGCAGCTCCATGCCTACTATACACACTCTATCTTCTTTTATTCTTTTTCACACCATGTGCTTCTTATTTACACCCTCATCCCTCTTTTATTCTGGTTTTCCTTTGTTTCTAATCACACTTTATGCACATTTTACTCTATGTTTTTACATAATATTTTCATAAAAATAATAAAAAGTTCAACATTGTAAAAGAAAATTATTTCTTTCTTCTGTTCTTCAAGTTTAGTACTCAACTGTCCCATGTTCATAATGTTACTTTTGAGATCAGGTACATGGTACATGTTTCAAATTTATCCAACTCGACCATCCTTCTAAGAGTACTGGATCCTTTTTGGGCCTTTCACCTTAACCTTTGAATCATCTCCAAAAGACATATGTCTAAGTCGTACTTTTGTTAGGTCTTTGAAGAAGTTCTTGTCTTTGCACATATGATTGCTTGCACTCATGTCAAGGTAGCACACCAAGTTGGTTGAACTACTTCGTTGTCCTACCAAGTTGTTCAATTGCATATCCTCGACTTTTGAGTTGCTATCAAGTTGAGGTCGACACCTAAGCATTGTGACATCATCAAGAACCCCCTTTTCTCTTCAACTCCTATGAAAAAATTGGTAGTCACTTCCCTCTTATTTTCATATCGACACTTTTTAGAAAAATGCCTAACTTTACCACAATTGTAACACCTATTCGAGTTACAATCCTTTGCATAATGACTGTACTTGTTACATTTGTTCCAATTCTCTCCTGAGTGTTTGAAGTCAAACCTACTTCACTCGGTCATCCCCTTTATATGCCTTCTCCACTATATCTCGTGCTTCTCTTAAAGAATTGACATTTGCAATTTTCTCAAAGCCAGACTCATTCACAACTTGGTATAGAATATACAAAGTTGCCCTATCCTTCACGTGCGCTTCTTTCAACACTTTCAATTGGGCATTTGACCAATTTGTGGTGTTTATGGGTTCTTCAAAACCATCTTTAACCACCTCCCAATTTTCTTAGGAACCAAGAAGAGCCTTGAGGCTCTAATTGTTGTAGTTGACCACCTTTTTCAATTTGGGTAGGGACACATTGTTTGTAAGACTGACCATCTTACTTGTTTTTTTTTTCTCAAACACTCAAGCTCTCTAGCTCTATCTTTTTTTTATCACTTAAACACTCAAGCTTTATCTTTTTTTTTATCACTTAAATACTTAAGCTAACTAGCTCTTGATACCACTTTGTAGACCACAAACTCTCTATTGTGAAAACCTTGATTCAACTCTTGTTGTTGTTGTTGTTGTTTATTCATAGAATTCACAATACAATTTATAGACTCAAAGTTCTAACTATTGTACTCAAAACGACTATAAACGGCTAATACACTAACTATCCATATCAGTTAGTACATTAACTACACACAAGTACTAATTCATTAACTACCTACAATTACTAACTCATTAACTAAGATTAAAACTTTAACTACTAATTCATTTAAATTTATTCTAAACTCAACAATTTTCTGTAATGAGGACGTATATTTTTTCCTAAATTGGATATGGAATTTTTCAACAATTGAGAATTTGGAGTTTTTTAAACCATATGTGTATTATTAGTTTCTACTTAAAATTGTATAGGGTATTAAAAGGTCTTTTCAAAGAACTTCTTTTGATGAGAGTGAGAATTACAAAGATGTTTTCTTTGTTGTTGAGATAAGTGTGATGACATAGGTCAATAATAAAATAATGTCATTTTAGATTTTTTTTTTCACTACAACATTGTCATTTCAAATTGTTTTTGAGGATTTATTTCGATTGTTCTGTAAGACTATTTTTTGCGTTGAGTATCCATTGTATTTGGCATTAATTATAAACAATTTATCATTCATACATTTTTGGGTTGTCTTGAAATTTTGTTAATAAATGGGAAATAGATTATGGGGTTTCCCTTTACCAAGCTGCTAAATTCAATCTTAAAATTATAGGTATCATTAGAACGTTTCACCCATGGGTCGACCTTGGCCCCCTATGAAACTAAACCCTATATTTTAAGCCCACTCAAAAGGGGGATTTTCTAAAGCCTCAGCCTCTTAAACCCCATGTAAAGTGGGTTGGAACAGGGTTAGGGTGGGGTCAGCCGTAAAACTAAATTATTTTTTTCTCTCTTCCACAATGACCATTTTCTTCACGTTGTCTTCAACAACTTCGACTTTCTTGCTTTGTAAATCTCCTCTCTTCTTTTCCCAATCATATACTCTTTTTTTTTTTCACTCTTGCTCAATTTATACAATCATTTTGTTGTTTTATTGATGCATTTTCTTAAAGCTTTATCTTGTTATGTTTTCTGTCCTATTTACCATGCCAACATCTCAAATTGTGTAATTTGTATTTTCTCAAATTAAATAATAATCAAGATTAGTTAGAGAGAGGGCAAGTTGAAGTTGTGTTAAAATCTTCAGCTTTTTTAACAATTCAACTCTTGCAAAGAATATGATGCACCTTTATTTTTTCCCTACCTAGTATATTTACTTACCAACATTTTTTATTGTCTAGTCTTTTTAACTTCGTGTCAAAAATCCTATATGCTAAAGCCATAGACAAATGAAGGAAGTGGTTTATATACACAAAGCAAATACACAAAAGACAATAATTTTGTAACTTTATATATCACATGAAAACCAAATACAACGTTACTGCACAACATACCAAATACAACATCACAACAATTTAGGGACTTTTGATCAACACTAAAACTAAGATTATATTAACTACAATAACAATACAAAAAATTCTTATTAACTGCTTCACCCATTTCTCATACAACTTATTACTTTTCTCTAAACTACAAATGTTCCTCCTCTACCTGAAGATAACATCATTTCGTTCGTCAATATCATCTTCTCTACACCACTTGAAACAATTACACCCAACAGATTCTTCATTTCCTCTCTATTGATTAAATGAAGAACAAACCAATAAACAATATTTACAATCAATAATTAAAAAAAAAAATCAGAAACAACACTCATGGATCTAGCCTTGAAATTTTGGCAACCCTAAAATTTCTTCCTAATATTCCTAGTTGTTTTGGCAGTTCTCAAGACAACAACCTCTCCTTACTGGCAAATGAGAGTTACACCAAACCCCTTCCACCCACCACCAGGAGAGGAGACACCACGATTTTGATTGTCTAAACATGTGCAAGACCTATACGAGTTAACTTGGGACATGCCACACAACACTACAAACTGGGGAGAATATGGTTACAAGAATTGACAAGAGCAACAAAACAAAGGGGAGAATGAATTTAGGAACCTAGCCAACATTTAGGGTTTCATGCTTCACTTCTACAGAAAAAGAACCCTTTACTACTCATGCCACGTCAATTGCACACCATTCTTAAAAACTTTGACACACATCAGTTGAATTTTGCTAGATCCGTACTATGTGAACGACGTTTGTTCAAATTAAATGGGAATGACTAACTTGAGTCACATTAGAAAACATAAGGACCAAATCGAGACAACGAATAATTGGAGGATCATTTTGAAACTACTTAATGAATAAGAAGATTAAACGAGTAATTTAATCTCTTTTTAAAATTTAAGTCTAAAAAATAATTTATCATAATCTAATAAAAAATTGAGATGTAATTATTAAAAGAAAAATATATGATAATCAAGCCACAATTATAAATCAATTATGGAAAAAACATGTACTACATTATTTTTTCTTCTATATTCGTACAAAATGAATATGCAAAAAGCTCATGAGATAAAAAATAATACTAACTATTAAACTAATATTTAAGTATCAAGTAAGACAAGAGAGATATCTTTTTTTTCTCAAGAATGGAAGAGAACAAATGAGAAATGAGAGAAAAAAAAATAATGAGTTTGTATTTAGCTTCCATCTTTCTTACTTTAGAAACAAAAAGAAAATAGAAGAGAGTAAGAGATGAATATAATTCGTGAGAAACTAAAAAGATAATGAAAAAGAAAATAAAAAATATCTTAATAAATATTGTAAGACCCTCTTATTTCAGTCCCAATCTTTAAGGGCTGCCCCAAAATCTAATGGGCCTAGGGGTTGGCCCATAGGGAACTAAAGACCCTAATCTGCCCTAACCCGCCCATTCATCTCATTTCAGAACAAAAAATAGTTCTCCCTTACTTCTTCTTTGAGCAGTTGCGAACCTCTGCTAGGGTTTGATTCATAATCCTCTCCAAGCAAACTCAAGCTCTTCTACTCCGTGTAAGTTGTTTCTGAGCTCGTAGTAGTCCTCCTCTAGTTTTATTTTAGTATTTCCTTAGGGCCTCATCTCAATGACCTCATTTTGTTCCGTTCCACTATTTTTCCAACCCTTTGTTTTGTTCCTAGAGTTGCTACGCTCCATTGTTCGGTGTCGAGGTCGCGTCGGGATATTCTGCTAACTTATTGCCAGGTAAAGGAAGCTAGGGTTTCTTGCATTTTATAATTTGTGGCTTATTTTTTATCTATCTTGAGTTGGTATGAAGTGTGTGCTGCTGTAATCACATAAATATGCTCTGCTCTGTGTTTTGGACATGAATGTATGACTGTTACAGGTACAAACAGTGGCGAGAACTGATAGTCTTGCCCAAGCGAGCCTGTCTCGCCTAGGCGAGACTGGCAGAGGCTCGCCTAGGGCTTTTGCATGAGTTGTCGCTCAAGTGACCAAGCTTTGTTTTGAGCGAGAGAATGCCTCTCTCAGGCGAGGAGATCTCGCCTAAGTGAGCTAGTGCAGAGTGCCCTCGTTCCTGATTGTCGAGCCCTCGCCAAGGCGAAAGGAGCTCGCCTGAGCGAGAGTCCCTTTCACCTGAGCGAAGCCTTCTTGCTTGAGCGAGAGGCTGGGCGAGTGTGCGGCTTATTCTGTTGTTTCTTTGTTCTCATATGTTGGTCATATGTTTGGTATTGATCTTGCTTTTAATGTATGAATTGGGTGATTATGTATGAGTGAGATCATTTATAGTCTGTAATGGATGAGCTTAACATGATCTGGGCTTGTCACATGTATGGATTGTTTCATGGATTGAGAATGATGAGGTTGGTACGGTTTTGCATGGAATACGAATGAGGATTGGTTATAAAGGATGACATGAGTTTAAATGCATGATGAATATGTACTTGGTTGGTGGAACATGTTGGTTCTGTTAGGACATAATTCCATGAGCCTCTAGGTGAGACTTTATGGTGGTGCCTCATTTTGGTCGGGACGTAATTCCATGGCCCCTGTTAGTGGGAGTTCATGGTGGTTTCCCATCTATATAATTTGGTAAAGATTCAAGGTAAGGTTGCATCCTGACACTCTAAGGAGTTAGTTAGTCTCACAGAGCGGACTGACTCTTGTGGTGAGAGTAGCAGGAGGCCTAGAATTCATTAAGGGCTAGCCTTGTGTGTGGGGGATTGAGACATTGTAACACTTAGCTCGGGGTGAGCAGTTTGAGGGTGAGTAGAGAAATCCACCACAAGTGTAAGCATCCGCTGGATCCGACTAAATTATATGTATCTGGATGAGTCGAGTCTGAGTCTTAGTGTATTGTTTGCCAGTCATAACATGGTTGGTTGACATATATTCGTTGGTATGTGAAATAACATGTATTTATATGATAAACCGATTTATACTCTAGCTTACCCTTTTTCTTGTTTGATTGCTTTGTGTGTGGTCCTTCTCCTTTTGCGATGATCATCAATTTATTGATGTGAGCAGATGCGAGGAACACCCGTGGTCAACAAGGAGGTGATGGTTCCGCTACTTAGCCTCTGGACTGGCTTCTGCTTTTGGGTTTTCTTTAGGGCTATGGCCTATGTACTTCTTGTTTTTGGGCTTAAATTCTAAATACTGACAATTTATATTTTTATGCTTTGTTATCGGCATCGTGGTGTGCCATTTTCCTATTTGAGTTTCTCTTGGATATTTGTGAGGAGTAGTGTTTATACTCCAGGACTTTGTTTGTAATACTATTCCGCGTGACATTTCTTTAATTTGCGTTATTAATTAAATGGGGTGTTACAAATATTTATATTATTTACTGTATTTGATTTTATATTTTATTATTTATTAATATTAAATATTGTGTTTTATAAAAGAAATAGAAGGATACCTTATTTAATTTTCATTCATTCTCAGTATACACCGCATATAATTTAAAATTTTTAAAAAGATGAAAATTTCTAATATACACATATAATTTTAAAACTTTTAAAGAAATTTGGGGATCATGGCCTTTCCGTCCTTTCAAAGATCTGCTTATGCTTATACATAAATTAATTTTAATATATTTAAGAAAATTTTATTAATTAAAATTTGTTAGAAATCATCTATCGAAAAATTCACTTCTAACTTAATATTAGAATTTATCTTGTTGCAATTTTTCTTAGTGCAATTCTTTTTGTTGGGAAAATGGGAAATATTGTTAAATAAATAGCTACAAGGATGCATTAACTACGAAGCATTCAATTAAGAAGAGGCAATTCTTTTTCTATTTTTGTTATTGTGTACTTTACTCTATAATCATGTGTCATCTCATCCTTTAGTTTCATGCTAAGGTGGTTAAATATGTATTTTTGTTAATGAAAATAAAGGCGTTGGATAAATGTGATGGGCTATTGTGTTTCTTAATATCTTTAAGGCTTAAATAGTCATTTGATCTTAGTTTTGGTCGACTTTTTTCACTTTGGTCCTACTTTTGAAAATGTTTTCAATTTGGTCCGACCTTTCGTAATTTTTTTTCAATCAACTCCTTTTCGTTAACTCCGTCTAAATCATTAATGGAACAGTGGGCAGCGTGGTGATTTTGTGTGACTTGGATACTATTTAGTGACATGTCCGTTTGCATTGTCACAACCCAGATTTTAAATTGAAATTTAGGGTTTGTGTTCATTATGGTTGTCTTCCATTAAAGTTCAGCTGAAAAGGAATTTCTCGTGGGGCATCTTCATCTTCTTCCAATAGTTGGGTTCACTGAACTTGCAATTCCTGCCATGGTGGTTCTAGGGTTTCAGGCTCACCCCCAATTTGCGATTGCAGAGACATTGCAGTGGTGCACACAACTAGAACTACAAAGGACTTGGGTAAACAATTTTGGGGCTGTGCGAACTTTAAGGTTTATTTCCCAGTGTTCGACTTTGGGTGTTTCTTTCACTTTCAGTGTTTCACTTTCATCTTCATGGTTTTTTTGTGTTGCAAAGATGTGGTGAAGATGTGTTGGGATGCAACTTTTTCAAGTTGTGTTATGAAGAGGGTGCTGATGAGCGAGATGCCATTATCGCTAGGCAAAGGTAGAAGATCGCTTATATTGAAAATTCATTGAGAGTTTGGAAGAAACGGATGCAACTGTCATTAGTTGTGATAGGTGTTCTTATTGTAATGAATGTAGTGGTTTTTATGGGTTGTAATTGCCATTGGCTATCTTGAATAATTACTTGAATGAATGAGTGATATTCCTTTATCTTTAATTACATATTCTCGGCTGTTTAAAATTATTTGTTATTTTTGTGTAATTTTAATGAAATGAAGAACGAACAATTTGAAAATGAAGAAGGCAGATAAAATTATGAAAAGTGCAAAGTTGATGCATTACTAATTAAGGCTTTTAAGCCATCCATCAAAATATCAGTGATCAGAATCCAGAAATTCTTAAAGTACATCCTGATTTCCCAATTATCACATTCATAATACATAACAAAATATTCCCTTCCCCTCCCCCAAAATACATTTAGTAATCTCATGATGGACGTGGTGGCCTTCTTATTTGCATTTTTGGCATCATCTTTCTAATTTCATAAGTTGGTTGGCTAGGCTGTTTTACTACAGTGTTGGGTGGTGGTCCTGCTGCTGGTGGGGTTGGTGCTGCAGGTGGAGTGGGTGCTGCAAGTGGAATGGGTGTTGCAGGTGGAGTGGGTGTTGCAGGTGGTTGACTTGGTGGTGGTTCACTTGGTGTGGGTTGGGTTGGTTGTGGTGTTGCAGCTTCAGTGGGATGTTCTCCACAACCATGGATAGGAAGTGTTGGACAATTGTTCCTCTTGTGCCCAAGTGCGCGACAAATTGAACATCTCTTTCTATGACCACCTGGTCTCATTTGGGTGTTATCTTTTCTAAGTTCCCAAGCTTCCAGCCTTCTCTTATTCTTTGGTCTCCCTGGCAGCCTTCTTTTAAGTGGTGGTAGAACATCAGAAAAGGTAGTTGTTTTCTAGAAAAGGTGACCATTGGCAGGAAGAACTATGGAGTTGTATATCTCTTCATATGTTGTACGTCTGAACCAATGTGGAATGTAATCTTCTGCCTTTAAGTTGAGGAAGTTCAGTGCAGCAATTGCATTGCAGCATGGGATCCCACTAATAAGCCATTTCCTATAGCTGCATTCCTGGCTTTCTATGTTGACAGTGAACTTGTCTCCAATTAATGAGACATGTCTAACTTCAAACAACTTTTGACCTGACCAACTGCACGAGGACCAAATTGAAAAGTTATAAACCTAAACTAGGACCAAATTGAAAAGTCATAAACCAAAACTAGGACCAGAATAAAAAAACTTAAGTAATAGTAGGACCACATGTGTGTACCTTGGTATCCAATACTTAGTTTTTTTAGATTCTTTTGATAATCTGGTTCGTATCTTAGGGTAGATATCACCCTCGTACTTCTGCACCTTGGATCTGTTCTTGGACCACCTCTTCATAATATATAAATGGATCTCTTCCAGCATTGAGATGATTTGCTTGGACCTTGAATCCACAATAACGTTGTTGAAGGCTTCACTCATGTTGTTTACCAACGTGTCACATTTGGCTTGCATGTTAAACCTAGACCTGGACCAATATCTGGAGAAACAAATTTGTTAATCTTTTGTTAATCTGGAGAAACCAATATTTGGACCAATCATAATAGAATCAGTGATATGGATGACTAACCTTGGTGGAATTGCTATTAGGTATTTAAAGGCCTCCTCGTTCACTTCTTTAATATTATGCATTTCTCTTTCCCATGCTCTTGGGTGCGTGCTGGTTGCAGCTTTCCACATCAAGGTTTTTAGTTGCTTACTTCCAAACTTTTCTCTGAAATTGCTATATAGATGGCGTATACAAAATCTTTGCTCAACGCCAAGCAATAGCTCTTGTATGTTAGGAAGCAATCCATGTGTATGCACTAGTGAGTTAGTATTCATATTAAAATAATAGAAGTACAATTAACATAAAAAAATGGAAACATATTACCTTTTGTTGGTCGGACATAAATGTGCAGAACCTACATATATCAACACCTCCCAGGTCCTCAACCAACAACTCCAAAAACCAGATCCATGTGTCTTTGTTCTCAACTTCAACTACTACGTAGGCTATAGGAAGCATCTGGTCATTTGCGTCACGACCTACTGTAGTTAGTATCTCACCCCCATATTGTCCTTTCAAAAAACAACCATCAAGGCCTATGATAGGTCAACAGCTTACACAACTGTCCTTGCATGCCTTTAGACAAGTGTAAATTCGCATGAAAATCTTCTCATCATTAACATCTTCCACTTTAACTTTAACTATGGATCCGAGATTTGATCTAATTATCTCATGAGCATAATCATAAATCCTTCTATACTGATCTTTAAAAGATCCTTCAACCACCTTTGCTGCCAGTTGCTTTGTCCTATGAGCCATTGAAACTGACACCTTTGTATTCCATTTCCTTGCAACTTTATTACGTATATCAACCAGCTTCAAATTAGGATTTTCTATTAATGTGTTGTCTAAGGTTTTACTCAACCATTTTGAATTCATCAAATTTATACTAAATTCTCTGCTGCACTTATGACGGT
>Ga0214544_1010999_pt1 | contig 12882 bp, 8 predicted proteins | sample CNSS3metaG_FD_160074 | JGI IMG/M metagenome (GOLD analysis project Ga0214544, IMG submission 160074) | Root nodule microbial communities from cowpea collected in UCLA plant growth center, Los Angeles, California, USA - CNSS3 | ecosystem: Host-associated > Plants > Roots > Nodule | place: USA...
TCTAATTTACATTTTATATATCTTATGGATTGGATATCCATTTTATAAATCAAGATTTTTAAATATGGATAATCCAAAAAATCCAATCCAAATTTTCAATTTAAATTTTTAGTTGGGTTAAACTAAAGGTTGAGATGAACTATGCTAAATTCAGACTTGGATGGGTCTTGCTCGACGACCCATACGGATCAAACAGGCCCGACAACCATAAGAGGTTGGGCGGGCCTAAAGATATGAACGAGATAGGCGGGCCCGACAAACCGAACGAGTTGATCAGGCCCAATGACCTGATGAGCCAGGTGGGTCTGAAGACCCAAACGGGCTAAACGGGCCCGAAGACCCGAACGGGCCTAACGACCCGGACGGGCTCGACAACCCAAACGGGTCTGACGACCTACACGGGCCTTACGATCCGGATGGCACAATGACACGAACGAGCCCTACGACCCAGACGGGCCCTACGACCCAGACGTGCTCGACGTCCCGGACGAGCCCTACGACCTGGATGTGCCCGACGACTCAAACGGGCCTGATGACCTTGACGTACCTGACAACCCAAACGGGCCCCACGATTCGAACGTGCCCGACTACCCGATTGGGCCCGACTATTTGGACCGGTCCGTCCAGGTTGTCTGGCTCGTCCGGGTCGTTGGGCCCATTCGGGTTGTCCGGTCCGTTCGCGTCGTCGAGCCTGTTTGTGTTTTTGGGCCCGTTCGGGTTGTCCGGCCCGTTCGGGTTGTCGAGCCCATTCGGGTCATCGGGCCCGTCTGGGTCGTTCGGGTCGTCGGGCCCGTCTGGGTCCTCCGGGTCGTCGGGTCTGTCCGGGTCGTCGATCCCATCCGAGTCATTCGGGCCCTAATGACACAAGTTTTAAGAAATTCAATTTAAATTTCTTTATTAAAAATGGATTCTGGATTTTAAACTTGATCTAAATATTTGGATTGGATTTAAATCTTGATCCAAATATTTGGATCTGGATTTTAAAAAAATTCAAACTACTTTTGCTAAAAAAATGGATTTGGGTCAAAAATCTAATCCAATTATTTGGATCTAAAATGGATGTGCATTGGATCATTAAATATCCGATCCATGCCCACCCTTAATATTGAGTGGCATTGATATTAATTCACATCCACAAGACCCATCCCCAAAACAAATATGCCCATATTTTCTTGATATTAATTTTGTATAACTTTTCAAAGCATTCAAGATAAAAAATCAATATGAAATAGATAACAATGTATGAGAAAATTTATATTAGTGTAATAGATAACAACGTATGAAAAAATTTGTTAGCATAGATAAATGGGAGACTTTAAATATAAAAGAATGTTATCTGTATGTAAATATTTTGTGTATACGGGTTAGGAACCCATTTCTCCTATTGAATACAATAGTTTTGCAAATAAAAAGCACTGAATTCCCATACTTAATTTTGGGGAGTAATTGTTTTCATTTTCTTGGCACATACCAGCAATGATTATAGAAAAGACAATGCAATCCATTTCATTTAACTTCTCCAACAGCCATCAAAGTATATGTTATCATCATTGTAGATAATCTATTCAAAGTTTGTTAGTTCAGTCATTATATTGTGGTTTTTATATAGATGTAACTGTAAAAACAACATATTGCAGTTCAAACTTATTACCAAGTTTATATTTGAATGGTCAATTTTTTCTTCACTTATGGAGTGGCTTCGCAAAGTTTTGATTTATGTTTAATTCTCTCTCGAAAACAAAATATGCCCATATTTTCTTGATATTAATTTTGTATAACTTTTCAAAGCATTCAAGATACAAAAATCAATATGAAATTACAGTGTTCAGAGAATTACCTCTAATTGTAGAAAATGTAGATTTGGCAGCACCTATTGCTTCTTGAATGTGTCACAACCCTTAACTATGTCTTGTATTTCCTGCATCAAAAAGAGAATTTATGGTTATATAAGGCACCCTTTAACATTATCTGTAATTACCAACATTTTACCTCTCCTATGGGTTGTCAAAAAGACTAGTGTTAATGAATTTTTTCCATTAAAATTTCAAATGCATTTATATATAATTCGAAACATTTTAAAAAGAAAGTGCTATGGCAATGAAAAGTTCCACAGTAGCTTGATTCATTTGAACAGAGAATGATTCATTTGAACTAAAAACTCTAATACAGTGTCATATGTGACTTAAAAAACAGAGAATGATTCATTTGAACTAAAAACTCTAAAACCCTAAATCTCATCCATAGTGAAGAACTAGAAAACAGAGAAAAATAGGTTCTGAACTTCAAAAACCTAAAACCCTAACATAGAACATTACATTGAATGAACAAACGAAGAAAAGAGAAGAGGTTGTGAATGGCTTCGAACGGTTGGGAGCGGCTAGGAGTGTCTTCGAATAGTTAGGAGAGGTAGGGTGTGACTGCGAACGATTGTGAATGGTGATGGCGAATGCGAATGACTGCGAACGGTGATGGCAAATGCAAACGGCGAACACGAAGTTAGAGCGGCAAATGCGAACACGAATATGTTTCGAGAATGGTAATCAGAGATCTTTTTTCCAATGCCTTGAAAGTAGACACATTGAAGGGAAATGAATGTGAATAGTGATTTTGGAAAGTGAAATCAGAAAATTAGAAATGAAAATATTGATTTTGGAAAAGGGAGGGAATCCATTTTTAACAAAAAAAAAAGAAGCAAAAGAGAGGGACTCACATATTAAAAATCGAGAAAGGATTTCAAAGTATAAAAAAAATTATTGAAAAGTGACGATTTTAAATGACATATTTTTCAATAATAGTACGACATTTAATAATATGATAGTTAAAAACGCCATATTTTGCATGTAAAATATGACAGCTCTAAAAATGCCGTATTATACTGTTAAAAGTGACATTTTCAAAGAACCGCCATATTAAAAACGCCGTTATATACGCGATTTTTTGTAGTGTAGGATAATTATTTTGTTTTGATATCCAGGATATGACAATTCTAATATTTCTTCAACAATTTCATAATAGTCCAAATCATTTTCACCGTATATATTTCCTCTAACACATATCCCATAGTTCATGGTAGATTTATTAGCTCTGTAGTTCTTAGTATGAAATCTATATCCATTTACTATTTGACCATTATAGGAAGTTACAATCTTAATCGGGCCGTAACTTATCTCTCGAATCAATCATCCTCGACTTGACCAGTAAGCACCTATAGAGGATTACATAAAGAAAATATATAATTATATCACTTAATAAAACGAATATCAAAGTAACATTTAAATTGTAATGGGAAACAACTCACTTGGTGCTTCAACCACCTATTGAAATCTTTATCTCGATACATCAATATTTCATCCTCAGAGATATTAGGATTTGTTTCCTTTAATGAATCCTCAAATTTCCTAATGCAAACAACAATTAATATTATAACTAAGTTAATTATGAATAGATAAATTACAAAAAGAAAAAGTTACTGCAGATATGGTCCTACTTCTTTGCAATTTACAATGACATATGTCTCAGCAATATGAAGTTCCTCCTCTGTTAATAATCTATTATAGCCTTTACCAATAGGATGACATGGGTGTCTAAAAGTAGATAGCTTCTCTGTATTTTTATCTTCACCACCATCATCGTTACGAATGCAGGGATTAAAATACATAGAAGCAAAATTAGAAATTTCTTCTAAAACATATGCTTCACAAATGGACCCTTCAACCTTTGCTTTATTTCAAACCTTTCTTTTCAAATATAACATGCATCTCTCAAATGGATACATCCATCTATATTGCACAGGTCCTCCGACCTTAACTTCATGTGGGAGATGTATAACCAAATGTTCCATTGAATCAAAGAATGTTGGTGGAAAAATCTTTTCAAGCTTACAAATTGTTTTGATGATAGAAATCTTAGTGTGCTCCATGATAGAATCATGCACTGCATTTGCACAAATCTCTTTAAAAAACAAGCTGACCTCTGTTAAAACATCTCGTATAGGCTTTGGCAACATATCATGAAATGCTAAAGGAATAAGTCTTTGCATAAAAACATGACAATCATGACTTTTCATCCCATATATTTTCCCCTTATCTACATTAATGCAACGTGAAATGTTAGACGCATAGCCATCTAGAAACTTTAGTTGTTTTATCCATTCACACACCATCTTTCTCTGGTCAGAATTCAAGACATAGTCCAAGCCTGACATTTCGTGGATCCAAAGCAAACTTAGGATGAATTGCATTAATTTTTTTCCAAGCCTCTGCATCAGCTGGATGTGTCATCACTGATTCATGTTGGCATACTCCATCTGCATGCCATCGCATATATTTTGAAGTATTAACAAACATAAAGAGGCGTTGAAGTCTTGGAATAATGGGGAAATATCTTAACACTGAGTAAGGCACATCCTTATTTTTTGTTGTAGTCTTGGGTTTAAATTACAATTCTTTACACGCCAAACAAACATTTTTGTCACTGTTTTCTTTGTAATATAGCATACAATGATTAGGACATGCATCTATCTTTTCATATCCTAATCCCAATTCACTTACCATTCTCTTCGATTTGTACAAATTTTCAGGCAACCTTTCTGACTCTAGAAGCATGCTTTTGATTATAGCAATCATTCGATCATAACAACTAACACTCATGTTAAACTCTGACTTCAAGTTTAGGAGTTGTGTTACTGCTGACAATCTTGTATGCTTCTTACAACCATCCCATAAAGGTTCATCAACATTCTTTAATAAGTTAAAAAACTTCTTAGCTGATGGATTTGGATCCTCTTCCACCTCTTGTACTTCTAGATTTGATCTAGCATGAAAAGCATTCATAACCATATTATGATATGGATTTGTACTTCCTTCAACACGGTCTTGGACAACAGACGCACCATCTATCCACCTTTCTTCACCATGAAGGGTCCAATTTGTGTACCCATCCATAAATCCATGCAGATACAAGTGCTTTTCCACATTAAATGATATATCCCAATAACGATTCCTACATTTTCCACATGAGCAAGGAATGTGCTTTGTTACATCAACAAATTTTGGATCTCTTTTAGCTACTTGAATGAAGCCATCAATGCCATTTCTAAATTCCTCAATTATACTACCAAATTGATCTTTTCTTCGCAACATCCATCCTTTGTCAGGTCTCATTGTCCTTGTAGATTGTTTAAACATTGGTCAACATTTTGAAAAGAATGGATTGACACTAATTGAAGACATAATTAAAATTAAGAACAAAAATTAGTTAAAATAAAGTAAATATGAGTAAATATTAATTGAAGCAAGATATTATATCTGCCATGTGATTACAATAGTTAATGGAAGCCTTCCTTAGCCAACAATTAACGTTGAAGAGGGTGACACTCTTGTGATTCTTAAATAAAACTAATTTACAATATATAAATAAATATAAATATCAATTCAATATACTTAAAAATCATTTTTTTAAATTATTAATATTTTAATGAAATTTATTGTTTGTTGAGAATTTACTTCTAAACATAGATGATATAAAACATTAAGTTTCAAATTAGATATATTCGAATTGATACCTTGCACTTCACTTTTCTTCAATATATATTATCCTATCTTAACTAAAACATTAAGTTTCACAAAAATTGTACCTTTAATAAACAAAAAGATGAATTAAACTTTTTAATCAATTGTGTTTTTCAGTTGGAGTTTTTTTTTCTTTTTTATTATTACTTAACATAAAGTCACATCAATATTGTTTATCTCACGCATTTGTAATTTTTCTTTAAAATGCTTTTATACCATAAATTGCAAGTCAAGGTTTAGTGTACCTTCTAAACTAAGAAAAACTGTAACATCACCCTATTAATTTAATGAAAATAAATTTTTCTTTCCACCAGCCTATGGTGACATATTTTCAATCGAAAAACTAAAGCCAAAGCAAAAAGACTCAAGTTTCTTTTAAATCTAACTCTTCTATTTTCTATTTCTATTTGCAATTTTTCTACGTAGAAATGTGACTAACATTTTTGTTATAATGTTTTGACTAACAAAATATATAACAAAATAATATTAATTATTATCTAGTTGGAGTCGTATTATTATTATTATTATTATATTATACGTGATGAGTAATTCTAGATATTTAGGTATCTTTTAAATTCCTTATAGATGAAGGGATTTGACCTGCTAAACTATTATGTGACAAGTTGAGAGCATAAAGTCCTGTAAAAATCCTTATCACTCCTAAGTTGGACTCAAGAAGGGTAGTGATGATTTTCAGATGATTACTGTTGTACACCTAGAATGCAACAATGAACAAAGGGTAGAAACTGATACCACGTGGGAATAGTTCTTGCACTTGAAGAAGTGCTATAGTCCATGCACATAATGTAATGTGATGAAGCAGATTTAAGAATTGAATTATGTGCTTCATCTGCAAAATCAAGATGTGTACTTCATAAAGCAATGTTTTTCCATGAAATTAGATTTTAAAAGTTTATCCTCCATTCAGTTTCATAAGTGTTTTATTCTCTTTTTGTGATCTACGACTCTTGAAAATGTAACATTATTTTTAATAAAATATGAAATATTATTTGAGAGTAAATAGATTCTTAAAAGCAATAACTTAGAAAAAAGCTGCTAAAATATGTTTATGCACATTTTTCTATTTGGGTAGAGGAAAAAAGAATCAGTGGAGCAAAAATCAGATTTGGTTGCTCCATGGAAGGAACGGGATCACATATCTTATGAAGCTCATCAATCAGGTCCTTCTATAGGTATTTGAGTATATTAGATGAACGTATATTAGTTGTCTTCACCATCTACAAGGTCAGTCTCTCCAAGCAGGTATGTGATATAAACAATGTGATGTCTTATTTATTCTATTCATAAGTAGTGTTGAAGAAGGGTTGTGTAATTTTAGAATCCTGTATTTGCGATAGGCATCTATTGGAAGGAGATCATGATCCTAGATTTAATTCACCTCAGCATGGTTTGACGCCTGTGGCTGAAGCAAATAATAAAAATAATAGCTTACTAAAGCAGGTACTTCCTTAAGTTCCAAATTTCATATTTAATAAGAGGTCAATATTTCTAGAATGGTTTCTCAAGAAACCAGGGAACTTTGTCAGGTAATAGGAATCTAACTCTAAACTATCGTGGAAGGAAGATAAAAGATCGACATTTATAAGATTTGTCTCTACGGACAAGTTGTTGTGTGAAAAGCAAGTGTAGTTGGATTTGAAAGTCTCTTAATCAAATCTAACTTTATTATGCCATTTAACTTGTTGAATGACAGTTGAAGGACTTTAAGAGACATGAGATTAAAAAAAGATGGAGGAATGGGGCCTTCTAAATTATATATTACTTCTTAAATCAAGAGTCTCTAGCATGGAAGAGAAGATATTTGAAAAGTCATCAAGCTGCCCACGAAAATGGTTGTTAGAGAGATAAATACTTTGTATCAATGGAAGTGCAAAAATAGAAGAAGGAATGTTTCCATCAAGTTGTCCTAAAAATCAATTTGGATCGGCATTCTTAGACCTTCCAAGTGAACATAAGTGATTAAACTTGTGAAATAATTGTGTGAGGTTCCTATACATATTCCTAGCATTGCTCTGTTCTTTTCCCTCGGCTGACACACTCACCCCATACATATAGCATTGTCTAATCATGGTGAAGTTTTTTACAAGCATCTGTAGATCTAAGCTTTCAAGTTTCAGCGGTTGATTATATAAAAAGGAAAGAGAAGTATTAGTTTGCATTATTGAGGCTATGAAGCTGATGAATGAAATTGAGGTATGTGTATTTGTTTTCTTGTTTGTTCTAGTATATCATTACATTTGTTTTCTCTATCACTATGTTGTTTACTTTATGTTTTCCCACAATATTGATACAAAAATCTAGCAGTTAACAAATCTAAAGGCACAAACCTAGTTGAGCTTCTCAAATCTGCTTATGTTTTACCTCCATTCATAGTTTACTCACTAATCATTTGGAAAAAAAATCCTAATTTAATGCCACTAAATTTATTTACATCATTTAAAACTCAACGCTGACACTCCAGACAAGAAACAAACCATGAATTCACACCTTCTTAACTCCAATCACCCAAATGACCTATTTCTAAGCATGCAGTGTTCTTATTTCTCTATTTCACAAAGAGGAATCATGGGAGAAAAACAAATCATACAAGCCTCAACGAAATTTCAGATTTGAAGTGGAAGATTAATTCAACGAATTTTCAAACCCTAAAAATCTAACGAAATACTTGTTTTGATTAATCGAATCAAAGGCTCGAACAAATTTCAGATTTGGAGTGGAAGATTGAAACCTTGGACATCAGCCAACACCGTGCATAGATTGAACGACGCCATGAGCTCTTAAACGAAAATTATTGACATGAGTGAGTGGAATATTAAAGATGGAAAAGCAAAGAGAAGAGTAAATTACCGATTAGGAGCAAGCAATAGATGTAACTACTCGAACGATGGTGAGAGGAAGAACCACAACGAACAACAGTGAGAGGGAGATGATCGAACGATGGTGAAAGATAGAACCCACAGTGAACAATAATGAGATGCAGATAAACGAAAGCAAATTCTACATTTTCTTCACCAGATCAGTATACGAAGGTGATGCTACGAAAAGAAGATGAACAAATTCAATCAGCAAGGAAAAACTTAAATGAAGTATTCTCGCATAACACCTATAATGCACGAATACGATACGTGTATCGGATACGTCGATACGTTTATTTTGAAAATAATAGGATATGATACGTGATAAATACGCGATATATGAATATTGAAAAATGTACAATAATTCTTAAAAGCACCATAAATATATGATTGTTATTGTGTGAATCCAAATTAAAACTATATGTACTAAATTTGTCAACATAAAAAAATAAAAATTATTGTCATTGTAATGATACTACTATAAGAAAACTTTCAAATAATGACCAATTTTAGTAACAAAAAATATGTTAGAGACCAATTTTCTAATTAGAGACCAATTATTTTAATAGTCAAAATCTTGATAGCTAATGTTAGGGACCAACTTAGAAACCAATTCATAATAAAAGCTATTTTAATTATCAATTTAGACACCAATTATATTTTTTTTGAACTATTTTAGTTGTAAATAATTTTTAGTTTTAAAATTGGTACTTAAATTGCTCACCATATAATGATTAATTATTTTTGGTCACTAAAATTTGTCATTATTCAAAGATTTTATTTTATTGTACTATGGCTTTATAAATTAGATATTTCATTACTTCACTAAGTATCGATGAAGTATCCTAAAGTATCGGACACGGACACGTGCTGGACACGGACACGTGACCCAAGTTGAAGTATCGGTGCATCATAGGTTATTATATATCGGAGTGCAAAACAAATAAATAAACACCCTAAACAAATCAATAATAAAACAAGATTAAATAATGTTTTTGGGTCCTAAACTTTCAATAAAAATCAAAATTAGTCTCTCTTTTGAAACTTTGATCCGATTTAGTCCTTTAGCTAGTGTGTGAATTTAGTTCTTTTATCCAAATTTTGTTAAGTTTATTTGACATTTTAAATGTGTTTTATGATAACATTTGAGTTATTTACGTTGTTTGACATGTTTCCGCTCCAATGTTAATTGAGAAACGTGTTTGAAACGTCAAATAAGTTTAACAAAATTTGATTAAAAGAACTAAATTCATACATTCCTTAAGTTGAGAAACTAAATTGGACCAAAATTTTGAGGAGTTATTAATTTCAATTTTCATAAAAAATTAAGTGACTAAAAATATATTTAACCCAAAAAAAAAACATGTAATGCAAAGTCTAGGCTATTTCTTCCCACACTCCCATTTTTTCTTCCTGCACCCCTAACTTTTAAAATTATGTTTTTGCCAATATAAAATGTTACATAAAGAAGAATTAAAATATATTCTTATCCTTCCTCCCACACTGCCTTCTTCCCTCATTTTTCACTGCACTTCATCTTTTTCTTCACCTCTAGTTTTTCCTCTTCATTCTTTCTAGCGTGTAGAAGAAACCCATAAACCAAGATCCAAGATCTAAGCCTTTGTTCAACTTGAGAGGAGTTATGACTTTCCTTTATGGCTTTTGTAGTCCCCTGGTAGGGGTGGGTGCTTCGTATTTGGGATTTTAATTCAATTCCGGATTTGGTAATCTGAAATGCACTGCTAGATTGTATACCAGGTCGATAAATCCGAAAGTTTTAAGTTGAAAAATTCTAGAATGTTCCAATTTAGAATGTGGTATCGGATTGATCAATATTGTATGCATATGCAAATTCTGGATTGGCTATAGGGGTGGACAAAATATCTAATTTTCTTGATTCAATCTATTTTTGCTCCAATCCAATCCATTTAAAATCCATTTAATGGATCTGGATTTCAATCTAATCTACATTTTATATATTTTATAGATTGGATATCCATTTTATAAATCAAGATTTTTAAATATGGATAATCCAAAAAATCCAATCCAAATTTTCAATTTAAATTTTTAGTTGGGTCTAAAGGTTGAGATGGACTATGCTAAATTCAAACTAGGACGGGCCTTGCTCGACGACCTATACAGATCGGGCAGGCCCGACGACCATAAAATGTTGGGCGGGCCTAAAGATATGAACGGGCTAGGCGAGCCCGACAAACCGAACGAGTTGATCGGGACCAACGATCCGAAATGAGTGAGCCCGATGAACCGAACGGGGCAGGTGGGTCCGAAGATCCGAACGGGCCAAGCGGGCTCGAAGACCCAAATGACTCAAGCGAGCTCGTAGAACCGAACGGGTCAGGTAGGCCCGAAGACCCGAACGACCCAGACGGGCCTGATGACCCGGACGGGCCCGACGACCCGGACGGGCCAGGCGACCCAAACGGGCCCGAAGACCCGGATGGGGTGGACGACCTGGACGAGCCCGGCGACCCGGACGGGCATGACGACCCGAACGGGCCGGACGAGTCTAACGACCTACACGGGCCTTACGACCCAGATGGGCACGACGACATGAACGGGCCGAACGACCCATGGGTCGGACGATCCGAACGGACCTGACGACCCAGACGGGCCTGACGACCTACACGGGCCTTACGACCCAGATGGCACGACGACACGAACATGCTCGTCTACCCGAACGTGCCCTACGACTCAGATCCGCTCGACGTCTTGGACGGGCCCTACGACCTGGACGGGCCCGACAACCCAAACGGGCTTGACGACCCGGATATGATCGACGACCTGGATGGGCCCGACAACTCAGACGAGCCTGACGACGTTGACGTACCCGACAACCCAGACGAGCCCCACGACTCAAACGTGTCTGACTACCCGATTAGGCTCGACTGTTTGGACGGGTCCGTTTGGGTCGTCGGGCCCATTCGGGTCGTCCGGCCTGTTCACGTTGTCGAGCTTGTTCGTGTTGTCGGGCTCGTCCGGGTTGTTCGGCCCGTCCGGGTCGTCGAGCCCGTTCGGGTTGTCGGACCCCTCTGGGTTGTTAGGCTCGTCCGGGTCGTCGGTCTCATCCGGGTCATCCGGGCCTTAATGACACAAGTTTTAAAAAAATCAATTTAAATTTATTTTATAAAAAATGGATTCTGGATTTTGAACTTGATCTAAATATTTGGATTGGATTTAAATCTTTATCCAAATATTTGGATTTGGATTTTAAAAAGATCCAAACTACTTTTGCTAAAGAAATGAATTTGGATCAAAAATCTAATCTAATTATTTGGATATAAAATGGATGTGGATTGGATCATTAAAAATCCAATCCATGTCCACCCCTAATTGGCTATTCGAGAATATATTCTCAAATTTGATACTGCATTTCGGATTGTCCACTCCGGTACTCAATTTTTGATTACCTGATTAGCTAATCTGAAATCACAAGTGCATACCAGATTGATCAATTCAAGATAATTTCAAGATTGATCAAATAATTTCCATGTCTGGTATTACATATTGGATTGGCCAATCCAGAAAGCACAATTAGAATATAGACTTTGATTATTCAACGCCAATGTTTATACGTTGTCAATAATTTCAAAAAATGTCACCGTTTTTTGAAAGGTTCTGTTTCTCTTAAAATCATATTAGACAATTAAATATTTTTTTTCACCAGTGATACATCTTGATTTTAGATTTTTAAATTAAAAAAAATATCCAATTTAAGTGAATTGAAGTTAAAATCCGAAAATATGAATTTAGATTTAGAAAAATATATTTAAATGGACATAAAATAATATGATTTGAATTTATAAATCTAATCTTTTGTCCATCCTAACTTTATATATATATATATATAAAACAAAAATAACACTGTAAAATTTGGATAGCATGCTATTGTAGATTTACTTCAGAGAATATCACTAGCCAAAATACTACCTTTCACTAGACAGGCAAAACATTGTCTTGAAGATAAGAAAAGAATATCTTGAAAACAACGTTTTCAGCATTATGAAAAGTCAGTTTTCTTTGTAATAAAGTTAAATAACTTAACATGAGATATAGAAAAGCTGGCGACATCAAGAAATAGAATGAACAATATAGAGTAGACAATATATTGGATGGTAACCCCACATTTAAAATTAATAATTAACTTGGATTAATATTGGGGCCCCACAAATTTAATTGAGGAGTAGGTAAATTAAAGACCCCACATTTTAACTAGTGTTGACGAGTGGGTAAACTAAGTTCTATATAAGTGGAATATGGTCTCGCATTATTCTCACCATCTTTTTCATCTTCTTCTTTCCATTTCTTTCTTAATCTCACCATGACACTTTCTGGCAAAATCATCACTGAAATTGGGGTTCATGCAACTGCTGAAAAGTGGTTCAACCTCTTCGCAACGCAACTCCATCATGTTCAAA
>Ga0214544_1011001_pt1 | contig 12876 bp, 8 predicted proteins | sample CNSS3metaG_FD_160074 | JGI IMG/M metagenome (GOLD analysis project Ga0214544, IMG submission 160074) | Root nodule microbial communities from cowpea collected in UCLA plant growth center, Los Angeles, California, USA - CNSS3 | ecosystem: Host-associated > Plants > Roots > Nodule | place: USA...
ATACTTTGTTACTTTAAGGGTACTACGAATATGAGCTTATTCCATCCAAATGATTCAGATTCAGACCAATGGGTTATGGATATGCATGTTATTTTACATATTCTTACAATGTCACAATGGTTGATCAGAAACAAGATGTTTGTTCACATGTGGTAGCACAATGGTTTCATGATGGTATATGAAACAAACCATAGTAGCAATATCGTCTAATCATACAAAATTACGAGAAAAGTTGTGAATATGTTTGGTTAAGGTTTATAATTCAACATGTGCAAGAAACTTGTGACTATCCCCGAGAAAGATGGAATCAACAACCATATATGAAGACAATAGTGTATTGTTCAATTGAAAGGATGATATAGATATCCAAAAATTCATTCATGTGAAAATATGGCAGGTCATTTATGAAGTTTTTGCCAAGGAGAACTTTTGAGCAAATGATTCACAAGTTTAGACTCCGTCACCTTAATGATGTAAGTTTACATGAGGGGGAGAAATATAATATGTAATGAACAATATTGTATTACAAAATACAGAATGTTGTACTTTTTTTCCTTCACTAGGTTTTTTTTATCCCAAAGGGTTTTTCCTAGTAAGGTTTTAACGAGGCACATTCTTTTATCAATGGACACTCAAGGGGGAGTGTTATGAATTAATGATTGTCCATTGATTTGATACATTTACTCATATGATTCTTTACTCTTTATGGTAAATATTTGTATTAACTAAGTTGATTTGTTTCCTTTATGGATTACATATTGTATCTATAAATAGGATTATTCCTATCAATAATAATATAATAATACACAAATGAGTTGCTCCCTATTCTCTATTCTCTATTGTTTCTTCTCTTCTCTATTATCTATTATTCTCTCTATTATTCACTTTATTTCATAACAGTTAGTAAAATATCACTATAACAAACAATACAAAAGTGAGAGATTAAAGAAGCCGAAATAAGCAAGGATACAGGTCATGTTGGAAATTTTACCATTAACAGAAACTAACACAATAATGACTAACACAAACTATCAGGCACCATAATGAAAGTGCCAACGGAAAAGGTATAAATTAATATCTTTACGTTATGTATAATTAAACATTATTTATTACTTTTATAAAAAAATACTATTATGAGAAAATTGTTAGAATCATATTGATACATGATAATTCCATATCATTCTAATATTTTTTTTCTTTGCAACACCTATATTAACTAAACTATTGTACCTCCTCAAATCTCAGCTAAAACAAAAGTCAAAAATAATTTTTAAGTTTTTAACCGTAAAACAATACTAACTTTCAAGCATTTTTTGTACAGCTCACGAGATGGTTAGATAACATAAAAAAAGAAAAGTACACTATGGGAAGATGAAGTCAAGGCCCATGTAATAACAGACAAACAACTAGATTAATCAAATTTAAATATTGACATATCAAGCTTGTTTCTAAAAGAATCAAAAGATCAAGTTAGGAGTAGACTTGAAAGCCAAAAGATCTCAACATGCGAGTCAATATCAAATTTGGTTAATTTGTCTATACACTTATTTTTATGGATGGCAATGCAGGGTAGGTTAAGTGGGTCGGTCCATAGTGAAAAGCACGAGGCAGGCTTGCACTTTGGCCTGAGCCGAATAAACCTGACTCGCATAGCCAATAAAAGCAGTGAACCCTCCTATAAAATCAACCAACCGTGGTGCCATAGAAGATACCAACAAAAGCTATTGGCCAGGTGCTCCTCTAGCTATTCCATCGACATAACATTTAATCATTACCCATTTAATCCATCTTAGAAAGGCCTCCAATAATATTGCTGATGTTGATGGCCTTTCTAGGATGGATGTCAATGAATGCCTTTGATAAATCTCATGTCAAAGAGGAGTTGGTCTTCACAATTGAGAGAGCATAGTAAAAGTGAATATGGCCACTGTGTTTGACATTGTTTCACATGTTCCAAATCATCCATATAATATTAATGCAAGCTGCTTTCTTGATTTTCTTGAGATCTTTCAATTAAGTGCAGTAGTGCACATGCATAAAACTTAGGACATGATCTATGGTGTACAAAATGCGTTAGATTGAAAAGTGTCTGCTAGCCAACACCAGAATTGCAGAGTTGCAGAGATTGCATCTAGAGCATAGGTGAATGTCATACTATTGGATCCTAGAATCCAAAGGCAACTTGTTTTTGAGGTTTTTCCAAATGACTAAGCTTCTAACACCTATAAGAAAGTTCAAACTTGTGTATGTGTGTAAAATTTAGGTTGATGTAGTGACAAATTTTCAACAAATATTTTTTGGGTACCGAACAAATATTTGTTGGGTGCCGAAATTTTCTTTTATAGATGTATACAAATTTTAGGGAGTCCAATACATAAAATTTTTAAAGCAATTATTTTATTTAAATGTTAATTTTAGTTTGTACAAAAAAAAAATGAAAGTATAATTATGTTCATTACACAGACAACATAAACCATCCTTGTCAACACCTTATAACCCTTTTCTCAAAAGACTTTTAGATTTCTCTAAATACAATATTTTCTTCCTATCACCATCCATTTCTTCTACCATCACTTAACTCCTCCCCATTTGTTGTGAATTCACAATGCCATCACCCCTTTCTTCATTCTTCACAAAGCCACCACCTATTTCTTCAATCTTGACAGTGCCATAACCCTTTTTTTCAATCTTGACAATGCAACAACCCCTTTCTTTAATCCTATCTTCAGTAAAGCAGTTGAAGTAATTGCACCCACCAATGTTCACTTCCACTTTGTTCGAAAAATGTCATCGACGTGACCAGTAACAAATACTATTTTCAAAAACAAATACAGAAAAACCATACCAAAGTTTCCATGTATCTTTCCTTGTAGTTTAGGCAACCCCAAAATTTTTTGCCCTGTTCTTTACAATTCTCAACACTAATTTCTGTTAAAATCAGATCTGTCTAATATATCTTAAACAAGAAAGGGATTTGAACTGGTTATTGAGTCTTTCACTTATTTAACTGAATCTTGAAAGTTTCTTTAACCCTTATGACCCAATTAACCAATTTTACAATTCTGTGTTAATGGACTGTGTAAAGCAATCAAGAAAGATGTAAAAGATGAGAGAAACAAAGAACACAACAATTTTTATACTGGTTCGATTCAAAATGAATCTACATCCAGTCTTCTCCTAAGTAACCCACTTAGGAGGATTCCACTAAATCAATAGAGTTACAAGAATTATAAGAGCATCTATATAATTCAAGACCCTAAAGACTAAGGAGCTTGATCTACAAATCAAGAACTCCCCCTAGGAGCAATGCATCCACACAATTGCACATAGACCTTTACTTTACACAATGAAACAACTGTAATCAGAAATACAATAGAAAAGAAGTAAGAAACGAATACACCTAGTAGTTGTGCAGATTTATCACTTGATCCTAGATCCAAGCTTGACCCATCAAGGTTGAATCCACCATCAATCTTCTTGAATGTCCAATTGAATGATCTCCCAATAAAGCACAAGAACTTTGTGAATCTTGATCTCAAAAAAGAAGTTTTTCAGTTCGTTTCTCAATGATTCAGTTATTTCTTTCTCTGATTTTAAAACTGTTTTTATACCAGAGTTCTCCTGCAGTAATTAATGGATTAGGAATTTACCTAATAGATTATCGTGAGTGTATTTTCACTGCATTAGTGTAATGCCCTCAGCTAATCTATTTACTAGTTGTGCTTTTGGTCACATTCAAGAGTTTTGTAGCTGATATAATTAAATGCAATCTTGTTTTACATGTAATTCTAGATCTACAACACCTAATGCACATGCTTGAAAATCATGACTAATCCTAAAGCAGTGATGCACATGATGCATAACCTTGAACATCATCAAAACCATCTTCACTTGAGTTGAACAAGTTCCTCCTTTCAACAATTTCTCCCCACAATAGCAAATGGGTGTTATAGTCATACTTCTACACCCACCTCCACCACAAGAGGACACACTAGGGTTCTGCATTCTTGAAACTTTGCAAGTGCATGATGAACAAGACTACCCGAGAGACATAACTCACCTACACATACCACAACCTCAGAGAAGAAGAGGAATATGCAAGATTGACACCAGTACCATAGATTTAGGGCTTCAACCAAAAGAGGTAAATGACATGTATCTCTTTAACAAATTACACCGTGTCCCATTGCATTTCAAATGTAAATGACATGTATCCGTTACAGAAATCCACCTCAATATCTTCAGACAACGTTTAACCCAATTTAAAAGAAATGGCATAATTGATACCATTTTTCGAAAATATGGACCTATTTGAGATTTATAAAAATAAAGGGACCAAATCGATATTTTCGTATGAAAATGGGGATCAAAGACATAATTTAACCTTTTAAGATTTAGATATTATAGTCCCAAATGATTAAGTGAAGATTCACAAAGACGTGCCCAACATCAAGATGTGGAACTTACTGAAGAAAGGAAAAAAATGTTTGAAGAGGTACTTTGATGATGTTGATGTGAGGAGACAAGTGAATTTTGAGTTTGCAAACTTTTTAGGTAGATTGGAAGATTTTGTAGATGATGACTCTATAAGGGACAAAGACAAAATGGATGAAAAATCATAATGGATTGTTCATGGATCTCATGCACCAATACCTCAAAATATAGCTCTTAAGCTACTTGGACAATCATGTTCTTCTTCTTGTTGTGAAAGAAATTGGAGCACCTATTCTTTCATACATTGTTTAATAAGAAATAAGATGAAACCTAAATGGTGGAGAATTTACTATTTATCCATAGTAATTTTCGTCTTTAGTCAAAAAATCCCTTAAAATACAACGAAGAGGAAACTAAGCTATGGGATATTGTTGGGATGACTTTTCATTGGATGACAATGAAATTCTTAATACTGTTAGCCTACCTCTTGATGAACCAGAATTAAAAGTTGTACGTTTCAATGAAGATTAACAAATATGACACTCATACATATTATGATATTTTAAATGTTTCTCTTCTTCTTTATTTATTATAAAATATAATTATTAGATTTTAATATATATATATATATATATATATATATATATATTTATTTTTGTGTTTGTGTTTTATATTTTTTCAATTGTTGTAGCTTTGTATCTGTGTTGTGTCCTATTTATATTTGTGTCTTAGTATCATAGATGAGTGCAAACCTCATTTATCAAACGGATAGGATACGGGGGGAGCTACTACCCATACCCTACCCGTCCCGTTGGCATCCCTAGTCGTAGCAATTAAGTTACATAGAACTCAAAAGCATTGAACTTTATTACATGATCCATGGTTCCTTCAAATGGGAGTTGCATAGAACCCCAAAGCATCAACCTTATTCCAACATAACACATATTACATTAAACACGATAAACACAGCATAATATAATGTCATACGCATGGCACTTATTCATAATGTGAAGTTGCTTATTTCCGCAGAAGGAACTTATACATAGTTTCAATGAAAGGTCTTCCTCCTTTTTCCATAGATTTCCTTTTCAGACGCAACTGCCTCTCTGCATATAATTTCCCAGCCAACCTTCAAAACAATCCTCACAAAATTAGCATTCGATAAATAATCAACTAAAAAGTATAATATATATATATATATATATATATATATAACAATATTCGCAATTCAGTAACAATTTTTAATATAATTGGGTTACTTTCGAAGAACTAATTGACAAAAAATTGGGTACTATTCTGTTGAACAAAATGTATTCTTTTATTTAGTTATATTTTAGCTTCTTTTTAACCTAAATATTACAGAATACAGCACCCAAATTTAAAACTCTCAAAGTCCAATATGGAAGGATAAAAAGATTAATACTTATATAACATGATCCACAATTTGATTTTATAATGTAAACCAATCAACTTTAATATAGTAACATAGGTGAAGTGTAGGCTATTTGGATAGCAGAAGGAAACTTTTACTATCCAATTGTAGTGTATCAAACATAACATGTCGGCCTCTTGCATGAGATGTATTCGATCTAAGTATGAATTTTTTTTTATCACGTATATTTAAATAATAGAGTATTTGGTATACTCTAACCCTTATACACACATATTTACAAGATTACCAAAATACATAAAACGCAAATGAAAGATCTTAAAGTTTGTATTAAAACAATAAATTTACAAAATTACCCCAAACTATAATATATAATCAGACAACCTACCAATAGGAGAATACAACACATTGAACAACTAAGATACTATAGCAGAACACAAATCCTCCAGTAAAAAGCTTACTTCACAAAATCTGTCTCCGCACACATGCCTATATAGAGCTATCAATCTTATTTAAACACCTACAACAACTTTCTTAATGACTTTGGCATGAATAATGTTGCGTCCATGATAAGTATGACATATGATACAGATATGAGTCCAACCGAAACATGATAGATTGACATCACTTCCAACCTAAAACCTTAAGATAATGAAGTTGTGGGTCTTTATTGTGGTATGATGTTTCACTTTCTAATTTCTATCTAACAAGGGACTTAGACTCATACTTAGATTCACAGCGTACACAAACATAGTTCATATTTTCTGATGTTAGTTCTACTTTAATTTGAGAAAGCAGTTGTACCGACCTGTCAAGAGCTTCAGCATTTGTTTGGTGTAGTTCAAATGGGACAAATGTATTCACATTCATCCTCTTAACATTTTGGAGCAACAAGTCCAAACCCACCGTTTCAAGGTTTTCCATGTTCTCTTCAGTAGTATTATCCATTTCTGCCATGGATGAATCCAGGTTATACTCCTGCAATTACATATACATCATCAATGATTTTAACTTATACATTATTACTTGTTCAATTCATTTCTTGTTTTGTTTTCTTCTATTAGAAGCACAGTGAAAAATTTGAGCACAAAAACCTAACTGTGTATACCTCAATTCGAAGATAGTTATCAGCAGGTAAGAGAGCAGGGAAGATTTTTTTTTTTTTTGATCAACAAGAACACATATATTAATAGGAGGTAATTGGGTTATCTCAATCCATAAACAATAAAAAAAGACACAAAGATTACAAGTAAAAAGCATATCCTTCATGATTTTACCTTGAATACAAAGCTTAAATGTCCTCTCCAATAGCATCAATTGTCCTGCAAAATATGAAGCCATAAATACACACAGAGACGATACAAAGAACTAATTTCACAATACTTTTGATGTGGTAGGTAGTAATGAGTCATGTCTGTTTTTGATATAGCTTCACCAATAATATCACTGTTTCCAGCTAGACATAACTGGGTGGACTTTCTTCTCGTCAAAAGTTGGTATTACCACGTTCGTCAATGTATCCCTCAGTCGTGTTTCTTTCAATAACTCTTCACTTATTTGTTTTAAGAACTTTCCATCGTACTTGAGACAATTTATAGACCTGCATGTGGTGAATCACGAGAGTCAAAATGTTTGACCAGAAAGGCAAAAAAATTCAACTTTTAAATGATTTTTTCTCCAATCATACCTTTTTTTTACGAAAAAAAAAAGAATAATACCTTATTTTAAGAGTGTGTTAACGTTGGCTCAAATTAAGACTCTATTACGACCCCACAAGATGTAAAAGAAAATAATTTTTCTTTTATAGATTTCTCATTAAATCATTAATTTAACCCTTAAGAATATTTCGAATCGGTTAGCCCTAATAAGTTGGATAGACGAGAAGTTCTGTAGGCCATCCAAGAACATCTTCATTATTAAACATCATGATTAAATTATGTGCGATTATGAACAAACAGATTCAATTTTCTTTTGAATTTTACTAAAATGGGAAATTTTCTTTCTTTAACGAGTAGGGGTAAAATAAAAGAAGAATATTAAAGTCATCTTTAGAAGCACAACTTTAAAATAAAAAACAAGTGAAATATTCGACCAACGTCAAAGTCGTACTTGAAATTGTGCTTCCAAATACGATTTACCCGATTTTGTAAAATTTTATCCAGTTTGGTGAATTAAAAAAAAATAACACTCTTTTCGTAAACAAGTAGATTATGTACCCTTAAACTAATAATTTCATTATTGAACAATTAAATCAAGATCCAAAGGGACATGGACATATATTTAAGGTCTGTCGAGATAAAAACCCACAATAAATAGTAAAATTGATTACACATCTTATAATTAAAGATAAAATTAACTTACAAGTTGATCATATAGAGTTAAATTAAATTTTAAATTCATTTTTAGAAAACAAGTTGATCAGCATTTTTATCAATTCTATATATCTGATATATATATATATATATATATATATATATATATATATATATAAAAGAAAATAATATTTGAAAAGTCATGTTAGATCTATCTAGGTTGGAGTTTACTTTAGGTCAATACTGTATAAATAGGCTTTCTTGTTATACTTTTGGGTCAACAGAAGTCATAAGATACACCACAATTTCCTTTTTGTCTTGTGGAGATTTAGATGTTATTTGTGCGATCCACTTTTTCGGAAAAGAAATTTAATCTTTAAAGGTTTAAAATTCTCATCTCCAATGTTGTATTAATATTTTTGTACACGATTATTATTTTATTCTTTTATTTGTATATTTAAATATTAGTTATTGTTGATAAAGAAAAATATAGTATATAAAGTATTTCATTAATGTTAAGGTTGATGCTTATACCGTTGAGGTTTAAATATTTCAGAGCCGTATGTCTTGTAGAATTGTACGACTTGTGATGGAGTAAAGAGAGGATGTTTGGAATGAGATGAGTTTGGAGCGGCCAACATAAGAGCCATGAGTCCACCGGTGCTTGTTCCTGATATCACATCAAAATAATGTGCCAACGATGTTGTTGGATCCTTTGCCTGCAACAAAAACACAACCTCAAATGTTACAACCTTCTAAAACACTGGTCTAGTTAATCAAATATTTGATGGGAATAATACATATACAATTTTTAAAGCTTAAAAAATTGGAATTAATATAATAGAAATTGGACCTTAAGAGCGTTGTCCAAGTGAATAAGAACAGTGGCAGGAATAATTCCTCTGATGCCACCACCATCTATGCTCAGAATGGAAACTTTATCTCCATAGCTTGGAGGTGGCAATGGTGTGTTCAATGCAGCCATGAATTGGCTGCAAAAAACCAAACCAAACAAGACCAATGGAGACATTATATCTAATTGTTATAAGAGAAATGGAAGAAGGGTGTGAAATGGAGAGTGAAGAACTTGAGAATACCTCTCTAATGTTGAGGCTATTTATAGACTTCTTCTTTGCCACCAGATGCAAAGTAGAAGAATTAAAAAAATAGTCTTAAATTTTATTATTATAATTAAAAGAACTGATTAAAATAAAGGAGCATTATTGTTTCTTAGCTTAGTTTTTTTTTTTTTATCAACAAAGAATAAATAAATTATAGGAGAATACTTAAGGGGTGCTCTAACCCTTTTACAAAAAATACACAACTAATTGAGAGAGATAGAGAAGCGTGACAACATGGTCATACAAAATAGGATAGTCACCGAAACAAACATAAGCTATTGCAACAAAGGAGAAACCTCTTCTACAAGCCCACAAAATATTACTGGTTCAAAGACATAGTTATAACCTTGGAAAATAATAGGCAATGGCCATCCAAGTAAAAAATTAACCACCTAACTAGCAAAACCTTTAGGGAAAGTTGGTGTTTGCAGCATCGTTGCTTGCAGTTGAGGTGTCTCTTCTGCCTATTAGCACTGTAATGTTGTCTCTCATTCAGAATAAGGGAGAGGTAAGAAATTGTTTTCATAGTATAACATAGAGTTGTTACTGAGATGAATTTGACTCTGATACTTCTCTTAGAATACGAGATAGGAAGATTGTCTTCACATTAGAACACACGTTATCATTGAGGTGAATCAAACTCTGATAACTAGTTAGGTTTTTCAATGAGAGATACCGGAAAGTTAAGACACTAATAAAGTTTGAACAAATTGAAATAAATTATCAAGTCAATAGTTTCAACTCAAGACCTTAAGATAATAAGATTTTAATTTTTTTTTATTGACAAAAAATTATGCATAAATAGTTACACTTGGTGTGAGGGTTTGATAAAACATTGTACAGGAAAGCTCGAAGAAAAATATTTTAATAAAAGTATGAGAATGAGTTAGTTTACAGAAGTGAAATATGTTGAATATAAAGGGAAAATTCAAGCAACAAAAATTATAATAGAAAATCATAACAAAAAATTGAAAGAAGATATCAAAGATATCTTTAACACCCCTTGGGGCACAAAGATTATGAATGTTCAACTTGGAAGTAAAAAGATAGTGAGATGTAGAGACTTGGTAACTTTCTTTTCTATTGAGAATCTTGAGAATCCTGAGAACGAGAACCTTGAGAATCCTGAGAATCCTGAGACGAAAATCGTAAGAACGAGGACCCTGAGATGAAAATCCTTAGAACGACAACCCTGAGAACAAGAATCCTGAGAAACTAAGAAACTTGAGAAATCAAGAACCTTGATGTTTTTTTTAGCTACCCCAATCATCTAAAAAGGTATTGGTCTGAAGGTTTTAGAATCAGAATTTCATTATTGATAATTGTTATCAACAACAAAGAGATATACAAGAACAAACACATGGTTTTCTCCAAGATGAAAAAAATAGAGGGTTAGGAAAAGAAAAACTTGTCATGGGTGAACCGTCGAATAGAAGGTAACGACAGAAGTTGTGGAAAGTTTTTTCATCTAATACGTAAGTGTATGATAAAACACAAGTTAAATATGAAAGAAAGATATTTGAATGAAAGTATGAAAATGAGTTATTACAGAAGTGAAATATGCTTGAAAATAAAGGAAAAATTCAATCAAAAGAAAATCATAATAGAAAACCTAATAGAAAATCATAACAGAAAACTGAAAGAAGAAATCAAAGATATCTTTATCACTTGGGAATGTCATAACTGATTTAGAAAGACATTAAGTTAAATTATATCACAATCTTTAACAAAAAATAATTATATAAAGTCTTAATTAAAGATTTCACATCAATAAAAGATAAGACAAATTTATACTCTATAAGTAAATGCAAACATCACCTTAAAAGTTACACTAATTTAAATTTAAAGTTCACTTATTAAAACGGTATTAGAGTTGACCGAAGCTCACCTAGTCTCATGCTTAAAATATATATGTCTTGACACGAGGATTGTGTTGGAATTCAACATTAACCATAAAGTAGATTTAGAATATATAAATGGGTGTAAACCTAACCTTATACATTTGCACAATTAAATTAAATTTCAAACTCGTCACCTAATAATTCATCTTTCTTGTACATTAGAATCATATTTCACAATCAAAGTTAGCTTGAAAAAAATATGCAAACAATTATTTTACTTGGTCAAGGTTTATAAACCCTTTTATTTATATATAGTTTATTCATTCATTTTTAACCAATATAAAACCTTCAAATCATCTTAAATTTTTATGAAAATACTCTCCACTTACCTTCCCGGATTGGCGAGCATTGGGAGAAAAGCACTTTGCAGGATGGTTGAGTTGCCAACGCTTTTTTAATTTTTCTTTGCCTCTTTGGGGAGCATTAACAAAAGTTGATGGTAGAGCAACTTAAATGCTGCAGCAAAAGATGAAGTTTCGTGGCATCATTTATATGATAATTAAGACTCCTTTCATGCCAAAGGCTTAGGGAAAATTCTTAAATGGTAGAGCAAATAAAAGATCACCATATATGGCTCCTTTCAATCGTGTGAGGCAAGTTCAATATTTAATGCATTTTTATATGTGCTTAGTATTCAATTTATTCGTGTAAAGGCTTTCTACGTTACCCTACCTCTACATGTAGAAACTTTAGTTTGTAGTATCTTTCTACATTTAAGTTTAGAATTTTCTCACGTTTTTATTTTATTTATATATATATATATATATATATATATATATATATATATATATATATATATATATATATAATATTTTTTTAGACACAATTTTCGTCAAGTTTAGTCTAATCAATCCTAATTTTGTTTTTGTGTTTAAATAGTAGTTGTTTTTATGTTCAAATAAGTTATGATTTTCGTTAATTTGTTCAATTAGGTCCTTTTTTCTAACACCAATTAAATCATTAACGGTCATGAACAATGGCTGTTACGTGTCATTTCGTGTTTTTTTTTTAATGTCGACATGTCAACCCATGAGCGTGCCATATGTCAGAGTCAACGTTTTATATTCAATTTAGTTCATATATTTATTATTTTTATTCAATTTAGTCCAATTTTTTGTTAAAATGAACCAATTTTGTCCCTTTCCAAATTGAAACCAAATTTAATTTTCATATTAAAATCACATTTTTTATTAAATATTTTTATATAATATATTAAAATTCATATCTATAACTTTTATATAAAAATTAAACTTGATCTCATCTTCGATAGTGACAAAATTGGTTAATTTTAAACAAAATTGAACAAAAATAACAAATATATGAATCTAATTGAATATAAAACATTGATTCTGACACGTGACACACGGTTGGATTGACACATGGACATTTAAAAAATTAAAAAAAATTAAGCAAACTACAAAGTGACACGTGACAGTCGTTGTTCATGACTATTAATAATTTAAACGGTGTTAGCAAAAAAAGACTAAATTGAACAAAATTGTCGAAATTTGGGATCTATTTGAGCACATAAACAAAATTAGAACTAATTTGAAAAAATTTGACAAAAATTAGAACAAAAAATGTATTTTAACACACACACACACACGCACACGCACACGCACACACACGCGCACACACGCACACACACATGCACGCACACGCACCCACACACACGCACACACACATGCACGCACACGCACACGCACGCACACACACTC
>Ga0214544_1011002_pt1 | contig 12876 bp, 6 predicted proteins | sample CNSS3metaG_FD_160074 | JGI IMG/M metagenome (GOLD analysis project Ga0214544, IMG submission 160074) | Root nodule microbial communities from cowpea collected in UCLA plant growth center, Los Angeles, California, USA - CNSS3 | ecosystem: Host-associated > Plants > Roots > Nodule | place: USA...
TATATATATATATATATATATTGGTTTTTTTAAATATGAAGTTTATTTTTTTAATTTTTTTTACTTTCATTTATTTTTTAACACATTATATTAAAAGAAATTAAATTAAAAAATTATAAATAAATATAATTAAAGATAAAAAAGTAAAGAAAAAATAATTAAAATTAAAACAAATAAATTTAAATAAAATTAAAAAAAGTTCAAATAAAATAGAAAAAAATATTTTAATTATATAAATAAAATAATTGCATACATATTTATAAAAAAAATAAAATTAAAAAAAATAATTAAACTTCAAATTAAAAAACATATATATATATATATATATATATATATATTCATTTTTTTAATTTAAAGTTTTATTTTAGTTTCATTTATTTTCTAGTATTATAACTTTTTTTAATATTTTATTTTATTTTTAAAATATATATTAAAGATAAATAGTAAATGAAGTTTTAAAATATATTTAATTTAAAATTTAATTATTCTTTTAATTTAATTTACTTTTAACTTGATTTCTTTTTAAAGTATATACAATTAATATATATATATATATATATATATATATATATATATATATATTATTTTTATTTTATTTTTATTTTTATATTTATTTATAATTATATTTTTATAAAATATATATATAATATATATATATATATATATATATATATATATATATATATATATATTATTCTTATTCTATTTCAATTTTTATAATTTTACTTAAAGTTTAGTTTTAGTTATTTGTTGTTTCATTTATTTTTTATGTTTTAATATATATTATAAAAATAAATTAACATATCAAAATCTAAGTTAAAATATTAAAAAAGAAATAAAACGAAAAATTAATAGACTTTAAATTAAAAAAATGAAATAATATATATATATATTTGGAAGTCGTCTTTCGGTATACCGAAAGTTTAAATTTTTCATCAAATGTCAACATTCGGAAGCATTTTTATTGGAAGTCGACATTCAAAAATAAATTTGAGATGCGATCCGCATAACTTTTCTTAAATAATTAAAGGGTATTTTTGGGTTTTAAAATATTATAAGAGGTGCTAAAGAAATCTTGGAGGTGGAGAAAGAAATTCTCCAATTTTTATTAATACAAAGATTTGAATTTACTTTTTTATGTTTCCACGTGAATTAATTAGTTTCCCTTATTCTCCATAAATATTTATACATTAATTTAATTATCATTTATTTATTTTATGGATTAATTTGTTTGTCATGATTTAAGTCCAATAGATGAGGCACCACTAGGGACTCTCACTAGGAGGGTCCATGGGATTACGTCCATTAGGTGAGGCACCACCATGAGCTATCGCTACAAGAGTCATGGAATTACGTCCTACTCAGACTTTGTACATGTTTCACCAACCAATCAGAAAGTTCCCATCAATACTAATATCATGTTGATATGTATTTGTATATAAACAACCAATCATACAACTTATAGTTCCCAATTCATACACAATAAAGCAATATCTTATTTTCATCTCAACCTCATACAGTAATCATGGCATCATCCCTCAAACCTTTTCTAATAAAGCATTTAGGTCAAGCAAACAAGCAACCACATCAGTGAACCATTCAAACAATAGTACCAAAACCTGCCCCAGTCTCGCTCAGGCCAGAAGATCTCACTCAAGCGAGCCCCTTTCTCGCCTAAACGAGGGCTCGAGTAGGGGAATAATGGATTCTGCGATTTCTCGCTCAGGCGAGACCTCCTCGCCTGAGCGAGACCACTCCTCGCTCAAAATGAAAACTCGTGAGCTAAGCAATAGTTCGAGCAGCAGATCCTAGGCGAGCCTCTGTTAATCTCGCCTAGGCGAGACACGCTTGCTTGGGCGAGAAAACCAATGCTCACCACTGTTCACTCGTGCAAAAATGCAGGAACAACACCAAATCACTTTTAACCAATACCAAGCAATCAAACCATTAGCATACCTCCAGCATATGACTTAAACTCAGAAAACATACGAAAAACATAAATAACCTTAAACCCTAACTTTCCTTACCTGGAAATAGCTAGAAAAAGGGACTCTGACACCCAACAATTGAGCAAAGTAGCTCTAAGAGCAAATTCAAGAGCTGAAAACAATAAAACAGTTTTAAAACGAGCTCACCCTAACAAAACCCTAGTTGGAAAATCGTGGAAGAGTAGACTGAATGGAAGAGTACAAATTGAAAATGACTTACGTGGAGTAAGATGACGAGTTTGAGCTAACTTGACGAGAACCCAGGACTAAACCCTAGCAGAGCCTTCTGCAAGGAGAAAAGAGTGTTTGAGAAAAGAAAAGTTTGCAAGTGAGTGCAAAATGGGGAATCCTGGCTCCTTTATGGGTCTTAGCACCCAATGAATAAACCTTTAGGCCCATCTGCTTAGGATAAACCACAGAAAAATAAACAGGTCTTACATTATCCATCTATATATTGGAGAGGATTATTTTTTAGTATTCATATTTATTTTATAATTGTGTGTTTTTAAGAATAATCCCTATTTTAAAATTTGTTAAATGAAACTGCTCTTAATTTTTTTTCTTCTTTTATTTCTTCATTCGTATTTGTAAAGTTATATTTAACTTGAATCAAAATTTACTTTACATATAAATATTTAAAAAATACGGATAATATTTATATTTCCGATTGTACCATAAAATATCAATAATAATTTTATTATTATAAAAAAACATGAATTTTCGTGTGAATATAATTATATGGATTATTTTATTAATTTTAGTGATAATATCCCTAGCTTTGATTAGAAATTTAAAGAAGAAAAGTGAGGTCTAATCATACATAATAATGTTAATTGAAAGTAATAATTTTAAGACTTGGTGAAGAATTAAATCTAAATTAAGAGAAATCTAAAATTTAATTTGACGCATCCTTTGACAAAAGGAGCAAGGGATTATAAAAGAAAGAAGCAACCCATGAGTTTGGTTTTTCCCTTTAAGAGGTTATTTTCTCCCAAAACCCTCTCTAGTGTCTACCTCGGACTTCAAATGGCAAGGGACAGTTGCCTCACTCGTGTCGTAGCTGGCGCCGCTATGGGTGGTGCTGTGGGCGGCGCTGTCGGTCAGTCTCATATATCCCTTTTCTTCACCTTGTACTGTTACTGTTACCTTAGGCTTTATTTATGTTCCATTTCGATGGTATTTCTCAAAACTTATTATATATAGTGTTATATGTGTTAGCTTTACCTGTTTCTTATTGTGTAGGCCCGGTCTTTTAACTCTTTTTGGTTTGTTTTAGATTTGCTTTGAAATAAAATGAAGTTTGATGGTTTACTTGTGTATTTTGTTAGAGAATTGTTCTTTCTCTGAGTGTATGTTTAGTTTGTATTTTATTAGAGAATGGTTCTTTCTATTAGTGTATGTTTAGTTTGGACAAGTGTTCTTAAAGCTTCAGGTGCTGTGTCCTTGGCGCCGATGATGTTGTGTTGGAGTGGAATTGAAGAGTTTTCTTGGTTTTCAGAAAATGTTAGAAAATATTTCGGCAATGGGTTGAGAAAACTTTTTTATTTTTGTTACGAGAATGTTTTCTTGTTTTTTTTTTTTTAATTTATTTATCATAGTGGTTTTTGTGCAAACTTTTGAAAAAGGAGAGATGAAATGAATTTTCTGTAACCAAATGGTTCTGTTTTCCAAGATTTGTACATAGTTTTTTGTAATTGTCAGCATGTTTGTGTCCCCTGGTTTCTGCATTGTTGAACGCATTTGATGTGATTTTATGAGTATCAATGCTTATTTATGCCTATCCTAACACACTGTTTTTGTGAAGGACGAAACAGAAATAGAATATGATTTCTTAAAACTAAAGAGACCATTATTCATAAATATTTTATATAATGTATGGACTATGGTGTATAAACTTGTCTGACCAACAGATTTGATTTTCACTTGCTCTTCATTTTCAGTATGAACTAATTATTCTTCAGTAAAAAAAAATTTTATTTTAAACCAAGAATTTTAGTCGTTTAGTGTTAGGGATATCTTTTGGAACTAGCTGATACCAGGTTTGAGTTTCACCACTCACTTTTTCTTAAATTTTGCCTACCTTTACCCTCTCCGCACCAGTTTATGCGCCTTTGTGATTGAATATATAAATTTGATATTGGTTGGTCGGATATTTTAGCTCTCTTTCTGTTTTTTGGGATGTATTTTATTGTAGTGGTTCTAGAGATATTTTATATTCCTGGACCTTGGGGATTTTAAAGTAGAACATTACTCTGTTTTTTTTTTTTTTCACAAAAAGGTTGTTACAAGAAGGCATTTGTTGTTGGGAATAGTCCAAGTGTGAGTCAAAAAGTCCCACATTGGATAGAATAAATAAAGTTAAACACTATATAAAAATAAAGACCCATAACAACATTGCCTTAAGGTTTTGGTGTAAAAGTGGTGTCTAAGGTCTTATATGTGTAAGACTAATGTTATATAACCATATAGAACCACAATTTCTTAATGACCATGCCTATAACTATAACCCATATATATATAAAAAAAATATATAACCCAACATTTGTATGGAAGTCTCTCAACTCCAGACAAACAGAATTTTGAAGTCTTGAAATTTTGCCTAGAAGAGAGGGAAGGGATCTGGGTGCATCGTTCCATATTGTCAGCCAAGTGGTTGTGTAACTGCTGGAATTTTATAGTCAAATGCATTTATAGAGTAAGATCATCTTGGTTGTCCAATAGATTCAATTTACTCAACATGGAAAAGTTGTACAACACCGTTGTCTAATCTTTTAGCTTTATTGCAGGTGCTGTGTATGGAACATATGAGGCTATTAGGTATAAGGTATGCTTTGTGGTCTCGTCCTGAACTTCAAGAATAATATTATTTGCAACTTTAGTTTGGCTTTCCTTTTATTACAATAGATTTTTCATACTCTTCCTCGTGCCTTTTGTTATATGAAAGACATTTTTAAATTTTTTTTGTATGATATACAAACAAAATGCCTTATGTTATATGAAAAACATTTTTAAATTTTATATGAAAAACGCTTTTTATGTTTTTTTGTTAGCTGAGACTACACAAGAACAAATGCTTATAGTAAAACCTAACGTATAGTAAATTTCTAAACACACCCTGTGTAAAAATTACACTGTCAACCAATCAGAAGTCATCAGTAATATGACTTTCAAGGTAGTTATTGTAAAAGTAAACAAACTCATCATAAATAGTTGTTTATGGTTGGAAAATAGTGTAAAAATCCTTTACAAACAGGTCTTATAACCTTGTAATAATTTTATTAAAATATAGATGTAAAGTGTGTGTAACACGTAATTCAGAAATTCTCCATGTTATTAAAGTTTAGGCTGAGATCCTCCCAATAGCTGGCCTATTTTTCCCCAACATAACGGTGTATTTCCCAGCTGTTTATCAACCCGCCTCAAACTTTCCAGCAATGCACACACACTGCTGCTGGCAACAAACTCGGTAAAAAAAACTGAAGAGAAGTATACCGGTTGTCAAAACTTACATCTTGAATCCTTTGTGCTGATATTTATACACAGTATCATAAAAGTAAAAATGAGTTCCTCTATGATACAAAGCAGCATTCCTATCTATTAGTGCATTGATTTGTATGCAGGTGCCTGGACTAATGAAAATTAGGCATATTGGACAAACTACACTTGGAAGTGCTGCTATTTTTGGTCTTTTCTTGGGTGCTGGAAGCTTGATACATTGTGGAAAATCATATTGAGGATAAAGATTTGACCTTTCCCCTACATACATTTCTTTGGTTGCTGCCCTTATAAAGTATGAGTAGACCAGGGATTTCCTGTTTTTTTGTTACTAGTAGTATTATTTTCTGGATCATGGAAAAGGTTTCATGGCACTACTCCTATGAAAATTCCCATTTGTTTATCTCTGAGCTGTACTGTTGAAATTTCTTTACTAGGGCTCTCCTACTTTTGATTCCTCACTTTCATCTGAGACGGTGAATTGCTCTTGCAATAAAAAAGGAGTGAAGATGTGTGGGTTGATGGTGTTGTGTTCATCTTACTTAATGTCTTTAAGCTCTCATGTCCTTCCACAAATACTCACTCAACAGTAATTCTAGACTTGTTATTGAGATGCTCATTGGGTCGATCCCACTATTTCTGGCCAGAAATTGGTATATAATAGTAACTAGTGCCAGATAAATTATTGGTTAAGTATGAAGTATGTCCAAATTCATTTAAAAGATGGGATTTGGAGAAGTTGGTGCCGGAGAAATAGAAAAAAAAAAAGTTGAATTCATTTAATCTATTTTGTGAAATTCACTTTTTAAAGTTATACTTTAATTGATTGACAACTTATTTATATCTACAATGTATCAAAATTAAACTCAAACGTAAGTATATTTCTTAGTTTATTTCTTGCTTAAATACTGAATGAACTACAATTTTAAGTAAATGAATCAACCTGCCAGGAAGTTGTATACACTTCTCTCACTAATTTATGGAAAATCAATTCTATCATGAGACTAGTTTTCATGAAGATATTAAAAAAAAAAAACTTGATTGGATAATTTAAACACTACAGTTCAAATAATTTAAAAACGTGTATATGCCATTGGGTACTGTATTACAGAGAACAATGTTTTATTTTTTAGAAGAAAAGGAAAGGGTCTTTTTTTAAAAATGATTACACAATTCATTGAGCAGAAGATCACGGATGCCAAAGTTTCAAATTTGTAAGTCACTTTCTCATTAAAACAAAATTACCACAGATAATTTATTTTGTATTAATTAATCAGTATATTGTACATAACAAACTTTTCTGAATAAGATCTAATTAATGATTCTCGAATGAAGACTAACAGAAAATGAATTCAAATGCATTGCTACGGTATAAGAAGGTAGAAATAGATGACACCGGCGCAATTGCTTTCTTCAAAAGGAAAGTCCTATAAGTCGTCATTTCAGAATAATACATAATCAATGAATAATTTGTTCTTTCAGAATCCCCAGGATCACAAACATGAGTCGATCAACTAGATGAGCATCACAACAGAATTGAATCCCAAACAAATCCAATTCAAAGTAAAGATCTTGAGTCTGACATTAGAAGTACTAGATTTGGTGTGGAGTTTATAAAACCTTCTGTTCTGCTCTACAACATCAATGACTACTTTTTTGTGGTAAGGTATCCTCAAATGTACTTGATCTTACTTATGGTGAGAGCCTTTGGCTTTTTCGTTTAATCATCAGGTGTAAGACATAAAAAACAATGGCTAGTGGAGGAATGGACACCCAAAAGTCTAATGCTTTGGCTAATCTAGTCACAAGTAAGGAAAACAAAGGAAAAAAGGGACCTATGCAATGACTGAATTATTCACCTAAGATATAAAGCAAGAACTTTCAGCAGATTGAAATCTGTCTTTTGGATGGTTATACTTGGGAAAAAGTAAAGTTGATAACCCAAATGTTCATTGAAACCATAACCTTTTGTCACCTAAACGTTTATGGCCTTCCTACCACAATGAATCTTACTAAATTAAGTTCTTTTTAACTTATTTCAGTAAGCTTCAAAGTCAAGCTAATGATATAAGCTCTGGTGTGAAAAACTTCTACTGAAAAAGTGTTTACCCAAACTTGACACAGGTGTGTAATTAGTAAGGTAGTAGTATAACACTTTCCCACTGAAATAGAAATACTGATTGTTTTTCGTCACCAATAGTCCCTGCAGGAACATTGCCCTTCCTTAAAGCAATGAAACCTGTGAGTATCTCTAACAGTGATTTCCCTGCCAGTGATGGCTGAAATATGTTTGATGGCATTGTGGCAATCACCACAAATTCTTAGGTTCTTCACAATCAATATAGGCACTCCTTCTTCAGTGGAGATTAGGCCAAATGCAACTGCCAGCTTCTCACTGTGATTCAATAACCTTCTTTCTCTCTCATTTCTCTCTATCTCTTCAGCATTCACCAATGCCCATCTTATATCAGGTACGTACCCTGCTTGCTTCATTTTCCTTAACAATTCCTCCATGTACAAATGAATCTCTTTTATCATTGGATGTGAAGTGTCTTCGGCCACAAAGACATGAACCTTCTTATCTATCTCTATCCAACTACAACCTGGTTTCTTCTTCACTCCTCTCCCCCGCATCATCCTTTTAATGTTTGCAGCCTCTTCCCATCTGGAGGCACTTGCATACATATTTGAAAGCATTACATATGGAGCAGCATTATAAGGTTCCAGCCGGAGGAACTCATTGGCTGCTTTCACTGCTAGCTCCACATTTCCATGCTTCCTACACGCACCAAGCAAAGAAGCCCATTCAATAGAACCAGGGTTAAATGGCATTGTTTCAATAATCCTCTCAGCCTCCCTGAGCTTGCCTGCTCGACCCAAAAGATCTATCATGCAGGAAAAATGTTCTGCTTCTGGTTCAATCCCAAATTTTTCTTTCATCATATTGAAATATTTCTGACCCTCTTCAACTTTTCCTGTGTGTGCACACGCAGAAAGAACAGATATGAAGGTTATGCTGTTTGGTGCAATGTCTTTCTGCAGCATCAGTTCAAAAAGCCTAAGCGACTCAGCTTCAACACCATGCTGTGCATAGCCAGCAATCATCGAGTTTAAAGACACCGTGTTATGCTGTGTCATTGTATCAAACACCTTTCTTGCATCCTGAACATTCCCACATCTAGAATACATAGCTACAAGAGCATTATCCACTGAAATGCGATTATAAGAAATGTCAGATTTGATAGCCAATGCATGAACCTGTTTTCCCACAGAAGGGGATGACAAATTAGAACAAGCACTGGTCACACACACAAAACTACAATCATCCGGACGAAAACCTTTCCGCTGCATCTCCTGGAAACACCACAGGCCATCTTCAGACAAGTCCTCATACTGAGAAAACCCAGAGATCATCGTGTTCCAAAGAACCAAATCAGGTGCACAAATCTCCTCAAACACCTTCCTACATTCCACCATGCCACCAGCACACTTAGAATACAAATCAATCAACCCACTCCCAACATGTGAATTCCCATGGAACCCACTCTTAACCATCATTCCGTGAAACTGCATGCCCCCAACCAAATCCTTTACACAAGTAAATGCATTCAAAACACTTGCCATGGTAAACATATCAACCTTCAAACCCTTCCTAACCATCTCAATAAACAATCCCACCGCCTCCAATCCCTCCCGGTGCTGCCCACATGCCACAATCATTGCATTCCACGAAACCTCATCCCTGACCCCACCCTCCCCCATCTCCCTAAACACCCTCTTCGCCTCATTAAAAAACCCCTTCCTACTATAGCAAGCGAGCACTGCATTATTCACAGAAGCATAACCATCATACCCACACATCACCACAAAACAGTGCAACTGCCGAACCAATCCAACATCATCACCACAGGCAGTAATCACGCCAGACAGCGTGAACCCGTCAAGGCCTAAATCGAGCTCTCTAACTTCCTCAAAGAGCCTCAACACCGGCCCACACTCACCCCTATCAGCATAGGCAGCTATAAGGGTGTTGTAAGAGACTATGTCTGGTTGGGGAATTTCATCAAACAGCTGGTGGGCAAGATGGATAAGGGAGTGTTTTGCATAAGCATTGATGAGGGTGTTGTAAGAGAAAACATTGGGGTGTTGAGTGAGGTGGAAGGAGGTTTGGGCACTGTGGAGGGAACCACATTTGGAGTAGAGGAGGGTGAAGTGGTTGGAGAGGTAGGTGGAGGGTGGGATGAGAGACTTGAAGTAAAGGGCATGGAGGGTTTTGCCTGTTATGAGGTCTCTTTGGGCTATGCAAACTTTGAGAAGGTTGCGAAAGGTTTGAACTTGAAAGGGGTACATGCATTGCATAGGAATTGGGTCATCTAATATTACAAACTAGCTATTATGAAGAAACCAATCATGGCATCTATAACTTCAACTAATCAACAACGACATAGAACCGCCATAGAATCACAATTTGATGTATTCCCAAAACAGAATTATGTATTGCATTTCAATGCCTTTGATACCCTTTTGTAATTTATATTTGCTTTGGACTTTCGACAGCATAAGGTGTTGGAAATTTCCTTAACTCTTCTTTCATCATCAGAAAATTTGTTTTGTGAATTTCTATTTTTCCCCTTTAGCTAGAGGAAGTAAATGATTGATACATACCCACTCCTTAAAAGTTTAGAAATAAGGAAATGAGGAAGAAAAAACACATTGATGTATTTATTATACTGTAAACGAAAACGTGAAATAGAAGGATAACAAATCCCACCCAGAGCTACGCTCCTCTCTGGAGCAACACCTATGGTTCCTCTCCTCTCTTTGCCAAAAAACTTCCCCCCTGACACTTTGCAAAACTGAATATCAAATAGAATCTCCCCCCATTCCCCTCCTGATTTCTCTTTCTTCTAACTACCTGCCACCTCACCCCTTGGATCCTTCTTTCTCACGTACACTTTCCCCACCGTGCCTTGATACCATCGTGGGCTTGTTGTTGAGGGAGCCCACTTATTCTTTGGGCCTTATCAGTACTCTCCTCTTGAAGAATTGTCTTGTCCTCAAGACCGATTTCAGGAAATTGACTTCTAATGTAAACTTCATCTTCCCATGTAGCCTCTTATGTGGTTTTTCCCTTCCAATGGACGAGTCATTGATTCATTCGTTCTCCCTTCTTCATAACACTGCAGGAAGCTAGAATCGACAGGGGTTCAATTATTTCAGCATCATCATCCTCTAACCCGGTAGGTAATTCTTCCCTTGTCTTTTAGTCCCCCACTGCTTTCCTGAGGAGGGACACATGAAAAACAGGATGTATCCTTGATGATGGGGGCAATTTTAAACGATAAGCAACCTCACCTATCCTTTCCAGAATTTGAAAAGGACCATAATACCTAGCACTCAACTTCGGGCATATCCTGGCCACCACCGAATTCTGTATGTGGCTTGAGCTTCAAAAATACCATTTCTCCTACCTCGAAGCTTATATTTGTTTTGTGTTATCAGCTTAAACCTTCATTCGACCTTGAGCTCTCAACAAGTGATTCTTTAGCTTCTTTAAAGCCTCATCCCGATCCAATAACTCCTTTTGCATTGTTTCCACTCTGACTTCCCCCGGTACACTCCGCACAATTAGGGGAGGTCTATGTCCGTACACCGCTTCAAATGGGGCAGTACCTGTTGACTCATGATATGTCGTGTTGAACCAATATTCTGCCCATGGAAGTCATAAATGTGTTCAACTTTTGCTTGAGTCATATGTCATATGTTAGGTTGAAGTTTTCTTGTTCTTGTTATTCCAAGTATTTGAATATGGCATTCATTTTATGTCTTGCTTGATATATGCTCCTTGAAATTGATTTTGGCCTAAAATTTGAGGAACTAATTGTCCAAGTCACGTAAAAACATTGTCTTTCTATCTTATGAAACTTGTGAAAGAAGAAAAATCTTAACACCTTTTTACTCATTTTTTCAAGGGCAAACTTGCTCTTTGGTGAACCAAAAGTTCAATTTTGATTAGGTGTTATGCTATTAGTTTTCATATTAAAATTGTGGGTGATAATTGCTAATTAGTTCCATTCTTAACTTGGCTATTATCTTTCTTAGTATATGCATGATTTAAGACTTGGTGTGGCATGTTCAAGTACTTTCCATAGAGTCTTTAAATATGCTTTTCTTGTTTGTTTTGGTAAAAGTTGTCACATAATTTCCTTTCATTAGAGTTTAACTTCCTCGGCTTTGTGCTTTTCTTGCTTGTCCTTAAGTAATCTTTGTTTTGTCTTAGTGGTTTTCTTCCTTTGTTCTCTTTTCAGTTTGGTGGTCGACCCACTTGAGTTTGTGTTTGAGAAGGTTTTAAAAACTTTAAAAGTATTTCACTCCTTTTGGTGGATTTGAGTGTAACCTTGCCTTGTTGCTTTGGGGGAAAGTGATCTAAACACTTGGGTGAATTCTTTGGACCATACTTAATCTCGGGTTTGGTTACCAATTGTTAATAACACCTTCTTTTCTCGGATTTTGAGTTTTGTTGTAGAAAAGTGAGATGGTGACTCCCATGGCCAATCAAGGTGTATTGGTAGACATTGGTAAAATCTTACAAGAAATGGAGCTTAAGAGACAAGAAGATAGAGGACAACAAGAAAGAACCCTTCAAGTTTACATGCAACAAATGCAACAACAAATTCAACAACAATTGCAACCATTCCAAAGAGAGTATTCTAGACGCCAAACATCATAAAAGAAGGAAACTCCAAAGATTCCTAAGTTCTATGGTGGATGTGATCCCAAAATCTATCTTGATTGGGAAGCTCAAGTGGAACAAATTTTCAATGAAAATCATGTAAAGGATCAAGCACAAGTTGATCTAGTAGTGTTAGGATTTTTGGAGTATGTCAAAATTTGGTGGCATAAAGTTTGTAAAAGTTTTGACCAAGGGCCACCCGCAGCTTCTTGGATGGACATTAAAACTCTTATGCCCGCTAGATTTGTTCCTCCCTCCTATAGGAAGGAACTTCTTTTGAAGCTCCAAAGGCTTCACCAAGATTTTATGTGTGTGAGTGAGTACTTTAAAGAATTAGAGTCTCAAATGTTTAGGGTTGGAATAAAAGAAACTAACAAAGAAAAAAATGAAAAAGTTTGTGAATTGTCTTGTGAGAGACATACAAGACCAAGTAGAGTTGTATGAGTACTCCACTCTTCAAAATGTTTTCACACTTGCCCTTAGGATTGAAACTCATTTGAAAGGAAATAATAGGGCAAGGAAGAGTTACTCATCCAACCACTACTATAGTCACTCATGGAAGGGAAAAGCTAAAGAGAAACATGATAAATCTCCTTCTAAGTCTCACCAAGCACCATCAAGTAAAAATAAGTCACCAAGTGGTCACACTCACCATTCCAC
>Ga0214544_1011004_pt1 | contig 12874 bp, 4 predicted proteins | sample CNSS3metaG_FD_160074 | JGI IMG/M metagenome (GOLD analysis project Ga0214544, IMG submission 160074) | Root nodule microbial communities from cowpea collected in UCLA plant growth center, Los Angeles, California, USA - CNSS3 | ecosystem: Host-associated > Plants > Roots > Nodule | place: USA...
TTCTCCCCTTAAATTTTCTTACTAGAGTTGTTTCTCTGTGGAGTGAATAACGACCAATCATTAACAATAGTTACGGTGCTCTTGACTTTGGATTGGCAAGCACATTAATTTTTATAAAACATTATCCGATAATCATGTAATGCGTATGGGTGGTGTACATTTGGACATTGCACGGAGCATTATTAGGTAAGAAAGTTATAAAAAGAATCCCAATTAATTGATTAATTGATTAATTAATTAATTGATTATAATAGAAGTAACAGCGATCGACATCAAAAGCACCGAGTGAATGAGGGGGTTGACTTGAATTAAGCGTTGAAGAGGACCTTGTTGGGGTTTTATATTAGACCGAGTCTAATTTCCACTGGTCCTAAAGTTGGGCGGCCACAGAATATTCATGTTTTCATTTTCACTAATTAGTAACCACTAGTCTTCTCAAAAACTGCATGCAAAATACAAAATACAACTGATTTAAAAAAAGCTCTGTAAGTTGTTTCTGAAAAAAACCACAGCTTCCTTTTTTTTTTCTGCTTCCCTTTTTTAACTAAACACATAAATTTTGTAAATAAATTATTATCTTATTAAAAATGTTAAAACAAACATACCTTGAATGTCTTAGTACTGTCGTGATTATTTCAACTAAACTTAAAGTCAACGCATGTGGAGATTGTGTGTGCGGTGGAGATTGTTCTGTTCTCTCTATCTCAGAGTGTTCATTGGTTTGAAGTTTGGTGTTATCTGTGACTAATTTATTGGATGATTCTCACCTGCCCACAAAAATCACGTTGTAATTATCTTATCCTTGTCTTCTACTGCCACTGCTACTTTAATTAAGCTTTTCTTCTTTTTTTTTTGGTCAAATCTCAGTGTATATATTATAAATTATAAATTATTAAATGGAAATATAGTTTACTCAAGTTGGCCAAGCCGGCAAGGATCACTGTCTTCAAAGCATTTCGGTTCAAATGAATTTTCCGGCGGCTTTTCTCTCAACCACTGTATACCATATGATCAATCAATTCATTCTTTCCTTTTCAAAACTTATTAATTTTCCAATCAGACAATAATACAAGAAAAATGTTTTCTTACACTAAATATACTACTTTACAATTTATTTTTAGAGATAGTTTTTTCATTATAAAAAAAATTCTTATATTTATAAGAGTGTGAAGAGTAAAATAGTAAAATAGTAAAAACGTATGAAAATTAATTGTGAAGCGGATCCGATAAACATATATAATGTAATACGTAATACACGTATAAGGTAGCGCGTAGAAAAATAAAAAGGTATGAAATAGTTTAGTTTGGTGAAAGAATAAGGTGTTTGGATTTTTTACGCCATGTGTTGCCTAATATTGATGGGAGAGATAACTAAAGGAAACAGATAAGAGTATTCTTATTTTTATTTTCACACTCAGCTAATTTTTACACACTTTTTACATCTGTTGTTTTATTTTTGAATTTTTTTATAAATACAAAATTAATATTTTAATGATAAAAATATCTCTAAAAATAAATTTTAGTAAAAGAAAAAAACATTTTTCGACAAATAAACATCATCGTCTATCTCATTCGCTACAGGTGTGAACCACTATACTGCTTTATCATTTACGTAAACCACTGTCCCTCAAATTTAGTGTTATACATGTTGGCTAAATACCAACAAGCCTTTGTCGGCAAAATGGAACCGCGTAATCACCAATAACTCACTTTCTTCATATATGAAGTGACTCCAAATTCTGATATTTTAGAATTGGAAACGTTAATTTTTCACTTGACTTTGTAAATTAGTATTATATCTTCATTCTTATATGATAGTTAACATTTTAATTTTTATTTAATATGAAACTTAATCATACCAGGATTTTCAATCGTTTGTACATTTTTTATCATGTTAAAGTTCAAAACTTAAATGGAACAGGCATCTGAATATGTAAATCATTGAAGATCAAATACCTTAGTTTACTGCCTGAAGATCCTTATTATGAGCGTCAGGGTTTGAGTTCAAGAACGAGTATTTTAGACATTTGGGCTATGAAATGAGAATTCTCAAGGTTTGAGATTTCTGAAAAATGGAACTTCGTTTAGGAATTACAGGGTTTATTTCTCACTTTCTAATTCTCATACTCACTTTCTATTCTATGCTAGTTAGAATATTAATCAATACAATAAGTAATTTTTATGTCAATTAAAAATTGAATGGACATAAAAAAGATATTTTATACTTACAGATCATCATGATAAGTATTATAGTTTCATTTTTACTATAGTTAATTAAGTTTTAAGAAATGTATATATTTTTTTGTATTTCTAGTTAAGTATTTGTTAAAGTTTTTCATTTTGTAAAATTTTGAGTGTGTTTTTAATATTTATTTAAGTATTTTTCATTAATTTTCGTTTCCAATTAACTCATTTATCAACTTGAGTCTTTCTTTTTTAATCTATTTCGATTAATCTATCAATTTCATTTTTTCTTTTAAAAAATGAGTTAATCAATGAGTTGGAAAATATTGAAAATGAAATAAACATATTGATCACTCAATTGAAAATAAAAAGACAAAAATAACGATTTTTTGATAATTTTCACATCATTTCATTAATGATAAAAATCAAACCATAATGTAAATGAAAATTCTTAAAAATAATTCCATTTAAAATATTAATATTTAAGACTTATTTTAAATTTAATTAGCATGTTGTATGTGTTCTAATATAGTTTATTAATGTTCAAGACACTCCATTTTTGTTAATTATTTAAAAATTATACAGATTTTAATATCGTACTACACAAAATTTGTAATGGTATACTATAGTAATTATTTTGTGATAGATACAGTTCTATAAATTTGATAAGTGTTATGTGATTTGGGTCATTGAATGTTTTTATGGAATTCAAATTGTATAAGTCTTGGATAATAATTTATGACGCACTATAATGCTCTTGTTTACTCCGACAACATCTAAGATTCTTAGAACAATGTAATATCTCACACCCGAATAATTTGTAAATCTCTCCTTATTACTAAGACTACAAAATGTTCTTGTGAATTATGACCAATATCGAATATATAAGTAATAATTTCAAATTTATAGGTTAAGTGTAATTTGACAGTTTTTTGGGTTTTTGCATGTTATACTACATCATCTTATGTAAGAGAGGGAGAGATTGAAATTGAAAAAACATATTAAATGTGTTATGATGAAAGTGAGAATGATTGATTTTTTTTATCGTGAATTTCTCTACTCTTCCGTTTATTTTAAAAGATGAAAGTTTTTTTATATATAAACAAATTAATTGAATGGATGAACAGAAAATCAATTGAGAAAAATCATATGTTAGACACTTTGGAAATATAATTGATTAAATTTTAAAATAATCAATTAGTTTGAGTAAAACTGAATTTGAAGATGTTCTGTAATGAATTTGAAGATGTTTTGTAATGAATCAATTACGTTAAAGGATTATTCTTAAAACACATCAATTTACAATTAACCTATTAGGATTAATATTAATCGATTAGGTCTAAAATTATTTTAATTTTCGAGTTCGAAATAAAACAGTATAATCGATTAAGGTCAAATATAATCAATTAAAATAGGCAGTTACAACTAATTTGTTTAAAAAAAAAATATTGTTCTTAATCAAATATGAATTTTAAGAAAGGAACTTATGTGAGTGCAAAGAAAACTTCTTAGTATAGAAAATGTGCTTTGATCTTTTATAAATAATTCAATTAAAGGGAAATTGACAAGTGTAGGTAGGAATCATTGTTTTTTATTTTTCTTTTTTCTATCTCGAATAATATTTTACAAGTTATTGGTAAGATGATAATATGAGTTAGTTCGGTCCGTTTAGATTTGTCTCATATTTAGTTAGTCCCATACTTTTAGTATTGATTGAAGATTTGGTCTGTCTCGCATAAGTGCAAGTCTGTGGGTCTTTGATCAATTTTTTTTTTTTAATTTTATGATAAAGCTTTCAATGTTCAACAAATTGAAAATTTTAACAAGTTTATAAAATTAAGTAAATACTTTGGAAAGTTAAATGATAAATTAATAATTTAATATTTTCATCATATTCATATTTGTACTTTTATAGACGATGTATTATTCAAATTTACCACATTTAAAAATATATAATATTTGTCGTTTTTAATTATACAAAAATTTAGAATGTTCATTAGAAGTCCATAAAGGAAGTAACTGATATACACAAGTGTAAGTTTTTTTTTTTTATACGGACCAATGGATTGCAAGCTTCTACAAACCATACTCTTGTGGGTTAGTAGACTCAATGTCTTTGTCCGTCTAGCGTTTTTTGACGTATCGATAGACTGGTCCACTAGATGAAGCACATATTGTTAACCTGATTATTGGTGTATTTTTGGTTTAGTAGGTATCTTTTTAAGTATTCTTTAAAACAATCAATTCATTTCTTCGTAAATGTGTATGAGTCATTTTTTTTTAACACAAGTGTCTATGTAATTGGTTGAATGGAATGTAATATGAATATGATGTCTTTGATATATGACATACACAGATAAATATTTGAGTTTTGTTGTTTTTTTTTTAATTTTTTTACTACACATTAGTTTAGTGAAGAAAGTTTTCTTTTATTGAAGTATTTTTTTTTAGTTTTTAAAAACATTAAATGTTCTGTTTAATATTTGAGACAATTGATGTTAAAATAAGTATTTTTCATATTTAAGAATAGAGGTAACACACAAATAAGTAAATTTATTATTACATGCTTTAATTGAATTAACATAGTTTAATTTTGGTAAATTATCGATGTAAATTATTATAAATATAGTGTCTAAATATTAATTACAAAGGGAGTCACGCATTTCAAATATCACATGCTAATTCATATATATTTTTCCCTCTAATTAATGCATCATTTCTAATTCCCTCCAACTCATTTTAATTTCCAGAAATAAAATATATAAAATATAATTAACAAAAAAAATAATTTATTTACTTTATTTTAGAAAGAAGTCACATAATTTAGATTTTTTATTTTATATACAAATTGAAGAAAAGAGAGAGGGAGAGAGAAAAAGAGAAATATTAGAAGCATAGTAGGAAGGAATGAAGTAATGAGAGGAAAGACAAAGAAGACAACAATTTGAAAAAACACAGTGGGCGCGATTTCATTACTTTGAGTGTAGTCGAAGGCGATGAGTTCCAAAGAGAGTTGCAGAAGCGAACTTCGCATTGCGATTCGCCAACTAAGCGATAGATGTCTCTACTCTGCTTCCAAATGGTATCTCAACAGAAACCCTAATCCAAAGAAAATTTGGGGTTTTCAACCAGACATTTGAGTTTCAATTTTTGAAGTTTCCCTTTGCTTTTCTACGTCATTTCCGCGAATGGGTGGTTTGTTTCTGATGAAGATGTGGTTTCAGGGCAGCAGAACAGTTGGTGGGTATTGAGCACGACCCTGTGAAGTTCACTCCTTCGAACACCAGATTTCAGCGTGGGAGTTCAAGCATTCGCCGGAAGTACAAGACTCATGATGTCACTGTGACCCCAATCGCTGGTGTTTCGTATGTTGCCACACCTGTGATGGAGGAAGACGGGCTTGTAGATGATGATTTTTACCTTCAGGCAAAGGCTTATTTTGATTGCCGAGAGTATAAGCGAGCCGCTCATGTTCTTCGTGATCAAAATGGAAGAAAGTCGGTATTCTTGCGCTGTTATGCTCTCTATCTGGTCAGTTCTGTGTTCTTTCTTTTATTTTGTACTGAATGTGCATAGTAATTTGTAGGATTTTATGTGCTAGCATGTAGTGAAACTTCTGATGCATTCCGGATTTCAATGCACTCTTCCCTATATATATATATATATATATTTTTTTTTTTTTTTTTTTAGTACCGAAGATAATTTGATAGGTTATTCATTTCATATGTTTTTTTTTTGCCAAGGAATAATTTCTGATGAATGTAATTCCATAAGTGCACACTAATACAGACAAAAGGTTTATGAGAAAATAGGGGAAGTATACAAGTATGACAGAGTACATGCATTTCTGTTCAATTTCATGACAAAATCCATTTCAATTTGAATATGTGCAGTATCCTCTGAGTAGATTGCAATTAGTAGGTGGCAATGCACTCATATGCAATAGATTAGTTTGTTTTTTTGGAGATATTTTCTTACATTTTTTTTTTCATCCTTTTACAACACTGTTATCATACCACAAAGATAAAGGTATACAATAGAGGTATAGGAAACTCTTAAAATTTAAAGATATGATATGGTATGTTAATATAAAATTTAAAATAATTAATTTAGAGAAATGCAAAATATTTAGAGACAGTGATCAGTGGATGGTGATCAACATTTTCAACAAAAGGATAGTTGTGATCATAACAAAAACCCTTGTTATATATCATTCGATTGTCCATTTCAGAATCATAAGTATTGTCCGATATCATAGGATTCTACTACCCCCACTGTTTGAATCTTTGCAACACTCGTTTTTTTCTCTGAGTTGGTCTTGTATTGTTCAAATCACTTTCAAAATCGTATAAATCACATCTATTGTTTGATTCATTGCACTGAATCTTGGGTGGAAGTGTGCATGTATCATACTAAAAATTTGTTGTGGCGTGTCCTCCCCCGTTTGTCAACACCCTAAATCTTCTTTATTCTTTGTGCAAATCTGTGCATGCAAAAATGATCTTTCTTTTCCCTCAGGCCATGACCACTCATTATTTCACCTTTTCCTTACTTCTATACTCTTAGTCATAATCTCTCTTCTCTACCTACATGTGTCACCCACTTTTCTCTGTCTTTTCCTCATGTCTATTGTTGAAGCATATAGTTGCATTCAAGTTGAAGCAAAATCCAAAAAGTCTTCCTAATGTGGTATAGGGTGGACCATGAATATCAATCAAAGGAAATAACAATCTTTAAGTATAGAAATCTGCAATCTGACCAAGATATGTACTGTTTGAGGAATGTGGAATGTAAAAAGGCTATTTAAAGGAGAAGTATCCTAAGAATGGTATGAATGTGGTGCATGAAACTAAAACCAGAACAGAACCTATATTTAAAACAGTATGCAGGCTTTTTAGTGAGAACAGAATGCAAATTATCTATAAAATGAGTTATGATGAATGAAAAATAGATGTTAACACTTAGAATACAATGCAAAGTGTAAAGAAATATGCGCTGATATTAAATTATAACTAAAACTGTGTAAAATTATGAGAAACAAAACTGTTTGATAAAAGTCATAACTGAAAACAGAAAACTGCACAAGCTGTTTGACAAAATGTCTCTATGAACTAAAACTTTGAATTATGCAATGTAAATTAATGGAACATATTTGAATCAATAAAACTATGCACGATATGAATTAAAAACTACTAAACAACTCAGAATTATGAAATCTGCATCAAAACCCTGAATTGGACAACAAATGGTACAAACTATCAGTTCTGACAGTAAAGGATTTCATGTGGTCTGCTATGAAGAATGTGTTCTTATGCACTTCTATAAATTGATTCATGATATGAACATGCAAACTATTCTAAAACAATGCTAATTGAGCATTAAAACCGATAACCATCAAAAAGAACAAGTGCAGAATTTAATTCCTAAAATTCTGAAAACCTAACTTCTAAACTTGTAAGAACTGGAAACTAAGAACTAATCCTAGAACAGAATGCAGAGACATGATTCTGATACAATGATAAAAAAACTAAACAAAGAATGCAGCAACTGAAGTTTAATATGAACTAATGCTAGAATCTGAAAATGAGAAAATGACCATATTACCTATCAAAACTGTATTAAGTAACATTATAATCAAACTGAATTCTGAATTAAAAATTGAATTAGAGAATGAAGCACAATATACAAAACGAAATCAGATTAAGAATTAATATTTGAATGCAAAACAGAATTGGAAATTAGAATCAGTAAAAAGATTTGTAAACAGTGAATAGAATGAAATGGGTGATTTCAGAAATCAGAGAAATAAATTCAACCATGGTCATTCAACCTTCAACCTTGACTGCCAAGTACTCAATGATGAATTCTTGGAGTATGAAAGTCATATTAGACCATCTAGAAAACAGCTTTCAATCAAAAATCACAATTAGTATAATGCAAGGATGAAAACTGAATGCTCATGGTTATGAATTTGGTTTGTCAATCAGAATTAACAAAATGCATTATGATGGAAATGAAAATATTTAGATTTCCAAAACACTTCCAAAGCCCCTCACAACTCTAAGGTTGGGTGATTACTGGTTTGTCTGGTCCAGGGCTTATAATGTGCTAAAAAATCATGAAATAAAAAGTTAATCAAACTCAAAATTTGGTGCGATGGAAATCTGTTTAATGTAGGCTATTTAGCTAAGTGGCCTTAAAACAAAAATGACCTAGATCATATCAAAAGTGCAGACAACAAGCAACGTCAGGAAGGGTCAATGCAAGTTCTGGAGTATTAGAATCATAACTGAAATCACACACGAAGAGAAATAAGGCTCAAAATCTCACTTGGTTAAAATTTTTGTCAAAACTGATCTAAACCAGTTTTTCATGATAACTTAATGTACTTTTTGTTGAATGAACTACTCAAAACAAGTTAGAGCTTATCAACATCAAATGACAAATCAACAAGTAACATGCTGGAAAACAACAAATCAACAAAAAATGACTCTAAACAGCTTGTAAAAAGTTTTAAAAGCAGAAAACAACAAAAAGAGACTAACATCTAAAATATCAAAGAGACTATATAGACACTTTCAAACTTACAAGGTAAAGCTAAGACAAAACTCTACTACTGAAACTAAAAGGAAAAACAGAAACTGGAACAGGATAGCTAGACAAGGGTTTTATCAAAATACTCTAGATGATTTCTACTAGATTAGAAGGAAAACAGCAAATGAAATTCAACTAGAATACTAAAACATCAAATCCTAAGCTTCTAAAAACAGCAAACACGCAATCAGCAACTAAAAATTGCAAAAAGAAACAGCAAAAGTGCAAAATTTTTGACTCCTTGAACCCCCTCTTACACTTGAATCACACATTGTCCTCAATGTGCAAGGGGTGAAACTGAAACAGCACAGCCTAACCTAGATTGACCTCAAATCAAAATTGATTTTCTTTATTTTAATAGAACAGCTCACTTTCTATCATACTAATTTTATTATACTATAGTTATTAATTTTACTAACTAAACAAAATACTAAATTTATGCTAGTGTATTTACAAACAAGAAATAGGAAAGAACACTTTAAGATGGCTTCCTCATGCTCAAACACCTTGGCTAATCTGCCCATGCTCTGTTGAATCTGCATACTCGTAGCAAGCTTTTTAAATCCTCCAGTTGATGATGCTCCTATTCATAGCAAGGTACTATATGCTATCTCACTATAGTATCTTTGGCCACTTTTGGGGATTTAAAACATTGTGATGAACTGGCGTTGCAATTTCACATTTATGAATGAGTTCTTTGCAAAAGGTGTGTTTTCTTCAATAAGGATAAGCTTAATACCCTTAAATATGTTTTTGAAACCTGCAAGCCATGAACACTACATACATTTGGTTATGCTTAATGTAACATTGATTCCACATTGTACATCTGTTATTCCACTCGATTATTTTTGGAGGATTTTCTTAAAATGAAACACTTTATATTAGTTTTTTTTCTGAGAACAAGATCTTATATTTTTTCTTCCAAAAACAAAATCGTATGTTTTTCTGCCTAATCAATCCTTACATATATATATATATATATATATATATATATATATATATATATATGATCTGCATCATTTGTTCTTTTGTATTTAGAGAAACTCAATTAAAATAAGCAAGTGTACATCGTTCCATGTTCATATTTTTCATTTTTCTTTTACTTTATTCAGGCTGGAGAAAAGCGAAAAGAGGAAGAAATGATAGAACTTGAGGGGCCTCTGGGTAAGAGTGATGCTGTCAATCGTGAATTAGTATCGTTGGAGAGGGAATTGTCAACACTACGCAATAATGGTAAAATTGATCCTTTTGGTTTGTACTTATATGGTCTTGTGCTCAAACAGAAAGGCAGCGAGAACCTTGCACGTACAGTTCTCGTGGAATCTGTGAATAGCTACCCTTGGAACTGGAATGTCTGGACTGAGCTGCAATCTTTATGCAAAACAGTTGATATATTGAATAGTCTTAATCTCAATAGCCATTGGATGAAGGATTTTTTCCTTGCCAGTGTTTACCAAGAATTAAGGATGCACAACGACTCTCTGTCAAAATATGAATACCTGCTGGGAACCTTTGGTAATAGTAATTACATACAGGCACAAATTGCAAAAGCCCAGTACAGTTTGAGAGAATTTGATCAAGTTGAAGCAATATTTGAAGAACTGCTTAGTAATGATCCATACAGAGTAGAAGACATGGACATGTACTCCAACGTGCTTTATGCTAAGGAATGTTTTTCTGCTTTGAGTTATCTTGCCCATAGAGTATTCTTGACTGATAAATACAGACCTGAATCTTGTTGTATTATTGGAAATTATTACAGTTTAAAAGGGCAGCATGAAAAGGCAGTTGTATATTTTAGGAGAGCACTTAAATTGAACAAAAATTTCTTATCAGCTTGGACACTTATGGGACATGAGTTTGTTGAGATGAAAAACACTCCTGCTGCTGTAGATGCCTATCGTCGGGCAGTAGACATTGACCCACGTGATTATCGAGCTTGGTATGGACTAGGACAGGCTTATGAGATGATGGGAATGCCTCTCTATGCGCTTCATTACTTCAAAAAATCTGTATTCTTGCAGCCAAATGATTCTCGGTTGTGGATTGCTATGGCACAGTGCTATGAAACTGATCAACTTCGTATGCTTGATGAAGCAGTTAAGTGTTACAGAAGAGCAGCAAATTGTAATGACAGGGAAGCAATTGCACTGCACAACTTGGCAAGACTTCTTTCGGAGCTGGGGCGACCTGAAGAGGCTGCATTTTACTACAAAAAGGACTTGGAGAGGATGGAATCTGAAGAGAGGGAAGGGCCTAAAATGGTTGAAGCTTTGCTCTATCTTGCAAAATATTACAGAGCACAGAAAAAGTTTGAAGAAGCTGAGGTGTACTGTACACGTCTTCTGGATTATACTGGCCCGGTGAGTCTAAATATTCTACTCAACTTTCAATTTGAAGCAGGTTGGTCTTCTAAAATCATTAAATGGTTTAATTATTTTTTACAGGAGAGAGAAACAGCAAAGAGTATACTTAGAGGAATGCGAACCGTACAGTCTGGTTTCCCTTCCATGGATGTTGAGCATTTTCCTCCTAATCCCTTTTGACCAACCACTGATGTTTTTCTGCAGTTATGAGTTTTTGTATAGACGAAATCGAAACCCATCCCATCGGAAAACAAGGAAATTATTCAATCTTAATTCCCATCTTCTATTTTGTTTTCACTTGTTTCATTTTTTGGCATCCACATTACACAATGCTTTCCCCTTGTTTTCACTTGTTTCATTTTTTGGCATCCACATTGTCGTTTTATTTTTCACACTAGCACTGATCACTGTCGCAGCAGAGAATTTGGTCTCTGGTTCGCAATCGCGTTTGGCATCTTCAATGACGAAAATCCATCCGGAATTCGGTTCTCGCTGAATTCTGGGAACTTTTGTAATTTTCTTTTTGTTGTTGCGCTCTTGTGGAGGAAGGGAAGAAAAATTGATTGTTGCAGGTTGGAATTCAGTTATCTGGAGAGTCGAATTTTGATATCTGCGTGGCATTTTCAATGATTGAATTTTGTCTTAGGAGGGGTTGAATTCTGGGAGGATATTCTCGTTTTCGTCATCACTTATGAGAAATGCATGTGGGAATTCTATAGAACCTGATTGCATAGTTCCTATATCTGTATAATACACGAGGATGACACGTGAAACCTCCGCAAAGACATTATTTATTTCATCTTTAACCGTGACTTATGAGCCTTGCTCAAGTGCTGAATCAAAGTGCCAAAATCGGAACATATCTACCGAAACACTTGGCAAACACATCATTTTCTTTAGATTTACTAATATAAATACAGGTGTTATCGCACCTCTCTATATATATATATATATATATATTTTTAAATATATATGATATTATATTAGTAGATGATGATATTGTGATGTTATTAAATTAATATATAAAATAAAATTATATTTATTGAAAATAAAGTAAAATATATAAGAAAAGATGAGAGAATAATGATTGATAAAAAAGAAGCATTTTACAAAAAAAATTGTAAAAATAACGGTCAATTTTTAAAAATTTAATAAATAATTATATTTTAAAGGGTATAATTGAAATTTTGAAATGTGGACACAAAAAAGGAATCATCCTTATATATACTAGCAAAAACATAGGTGTTGTCGTGCATGTGTGTTCGCTTTTTTTATGTATCTATATGTATAATATCAAATAATCAATGACAATTATGATGGGTATACATAAATTATTAATACATTTGATCAAGATTTGGGGTTAATGAGCTATATCTGAATGTGATGGAGTTAATGGTAGTTGTCTATAAATATACAAACTATTTTAGTAGATGTCTATAAATATACATTCATTAAAAAACTGAAATATTACATACATGATGTAGAAAAAAATTGTAAATGAAAGTATCATAGATTTACATACTTAAACATTTCTTTAATTAGGAGGCCAAATAAAGATTGATGTCTAGGATGTGTTTCAGCTTCCCTGCATTTAACAATAAATAAATAGTATTGTTAATATATATATATATATATATATATATATATATATATATATATATATATATATATATATATATATAAAAAAAAAAATATATATATATTTAAATTATATATAATATAAATATAAA
>Ga0214544_1011007_pt1 | contig 12871 bp, 12 predicted proteins | sample CNSS3metaG_FD_160074 | JGI IMG/M metagenome (GOLD analysis project Ga0214544, IMG submission 160074) | Root nodule microbial communities from cowpea collected in UCLA plant growth center, Los Angeles, California, USA - CNSS3 | ecosystem: Host-associated > Plants > Roots > Nodule | place: USA...
CATGACTTGGTTACAAGGTTGGAGAAGAGGTTGGTTTAATGCCATTAGATGATAAAGACCCCACATCTGGCTAGGGAAAATGCAAGGTCCACATAACAAATTAAGAATCAGGTCCATGTTTGGTATAAATTATTTTTTAAAGCGTAAAAAAAAATCTATCTCAAGAGAGTTTGTTAAAATAAGTTATTGTTTCATCAAAATAAGTTAAGGCAGACAAGCAACAACAATTCCATTTCTAGGATTGAGTGTAGTACTAACAGACTAGATAACTGACCTAACCTAAATGCTCCAAGAAAGATTCTCCTAGAAAACACTGACATTTTCCACCTAGTTAAGAATGCAACGACAAGCTTTTTCTCATAGCAGGTCAAGGCATCTTACTTTCTCTTGTCATTTAAGGTTATAAGCGTTTTGAGCACTCCAGGGCTTATCTTGTCTGCAAGAACACCTGACTCTGATAGAAGGTAAGCTTTTTCCTTCATAATGCTCTGTAGTTTCTTTGACTCAAAGTCAAGCTTCGCTTGATCTGTAAATAATTACATGGTCAGTAAAAGAGTATAACAAGCAATTTTTATTGGAAATAAGTTTTTCGATAAAAGGACTTCACTTAAAGCTATAGTTAAAAGTTTGGACAATTATAATAGCAACGATCAATAAAAGAACATGAATGGAGATAGTCAGTCTCAACACAACCTATAAGCTGTAATGTTGGTGTCATGTCATTTGCTTATATAAGTAAAGATTTTGTATTACACAATTAAACATAAATTAATATAAAAAATAATCATAAAGTCCCATGTCAACAATTCAGATATAGTTCTACACAAAGAATAATTCTTTTAAGTGGCATTAGCATTTTGAAACCGCAACAGCGCAGTAGACAAAAGCCACATTTAGGTAAAATTACATTATTTTCATTGTTGCAGCGATTGCAATTACAATGACTGAAGATAATCAATGTGGGTGAACATTTAGGGAATTTTTCTGACTTTATTTTAGTATTTTTCAAATGGTTAGAGAATAGGGTGGCCAAAAACCTGTTTCATATATAGTATGAGCTGCATGAAACGGTATTCTGGCAAACAGATCTGTTCCTGGAAACATCATCCATGTCGGCTCAGAAGTGTTATGGTTGCCACAGGTGTTGCATACCTCCTGAACCAAAGGTCTTGAGCTCCCAGCAACTCCCCTCATCATTGACTCGAAAGGAGATGGAACACTGCTCATTGTTGTCCGAGCCCTTTTCCTTAATGCAGTAAGTGCTTCTCTATTCCCATTTCTCAATCTATCATTCTCAACCAGCTGTATTTTACCAAAAGGGAGAATTGCATAGCAGGTTTGATAGAAAAGCTATTAAAAAGAAGCTTTTATAGGCATAGTAAACAAAAAAAAAATCTTGATTGGCACTATGGTATTAAAGTGATTTCTGTACATAGTAATAAGGAAATAACATTGAGATCAAGTGATTAGTTACTTTGTGAATCCAAACTGACTGACATAACTCATTTGGAACTTTAGTTGGCTCTTCGTAGCTTTTGGTGTGCAAATTGAGTTCTGTTTTAACTTATTGCAGCAGAGGGTAAGATAGTGGATAGTAGAATGGACAGTATACCAATGATACTAGGGAAAAAAGAAATGTAACACCAAAGACATATAATCAAAGAACAATTACAACAGACAACACTAAGGTTTCATAATTTAAGAGAGTTAGTTGCCCAACTACTTTGGTAGATGGGTCATGGTTAAATATAGTTTTTGTCACTTAGGGGTGTGCTTGGCTAAAAGCTTTTTTCGGAAAAAAAAAGCTACCATACTATAGTTTTTCAAAAGCTGCGTTTGTAACTTATAGATCAAACATTGTTGTGTTCTACAGTAATATAGACAAATGATTGAGACCTTTAAATCTTCCTTCATAGTTTTGCCTATAGTTCTTCTGATTCCAGTACTTCTAGTGCTTAGTTTTTATGTCTCCATCATGGTTAACAGTTATAACCCGTTTAATCATGATTAATAGTTTTACACATCACACTTATTGATGAAAGTTATACACCCTTTTAAAAGTAGATCATGATTAACAAACGTTTTAATCATGTGCAACTTAGAAGAAATAAACCATTCTAAAGTTATATATGGTTAAGTTGCACATGATTAAACACATCAAGGTGACATGCTAGTCACGTGTTAATCACCTTTTTAGTGATTTTTATTACTTACTTTGTTTATAAGTCTTTGAAAAAACATAATCAACTTCAATTCATAAATTTGAATTACCTGTTGTCGGGCTAAAAGATGGTGCTCAGCTTCCACTTCCAGTTCTGTTAATTTTTTTTGGAACTGTTTCATGCTCTCATCCATATTTGAATAAAAGAAACTCCTGAAAGATTTAAGAAAACATTATCTAGAGAAACTTGAGTAAAATATCATCAAAGCAACAATCATTCAGTTGAATCAAAATGGAAAAATAATGCTATTTGTTAAGGCAAAGAAAGGCAACACCCTAACTCACAGAAAGGAAAACAAACTAACCTTTTAGACACAAATAGCATAATCAAATTTCTTCAACATATTCAACTCAGAAGCAAAACACATAAATCAATGACAAGGCTGAAACTCAACACTTTACGACATTTGCATAAACGCATTAGAAATTCTTACCGGGTGCAGAGGCGATTGGAGCTCGAGCTAGGGTTTTTAAAATAAGGGATTTTCGAACCTAAGGATGCAACCCACAAAGGACAAATTCAAATTCATTTCTCTAGGTGTTCATGCATCTCATTGCATTTAAAAAAAAATATACAGAATAGAGCAGATGCACCCAGAGTAAATGAATATGGAGAACCACTCAATTCTCAATTTGCAAACCCATTCAACACAATAGCCCTTTTAATAAATTCACCACAGAATGTCAAGCCTATCTAATACATTACAGTTTATTACAACTATAACTAGACAAGAAGCAATGATGTTTCCTATTCTACACCTTTAAATGCAGCCACAAACATATTAGTTGGTAAAGCATACCTTTGGAACATGGAAATGCCACTTTGTCCGGTTCGATTCAGCTCAACAAGTGCACTGGAATTTTGTAACAGAACTCCACCAGAGGTATTAGTGATTTCATCTTGCGTATGTGGACGAGAAGAAGTTGAAGCGTTAGATGATTCAATACTAGTTAAATGCATTCTGTTTGAAGGAGTATGATCATTCATTAGATGAAGATGCATCAATTTCTGCATAAGAAAAATCCACAAGCTCTTGTGCACGAGGGACAGGAGCAGGAGCACCAGGAGCTCTGGGGGAATGTTCTACTGAAATATTAATAAAAACTTCAGAGTCTAAATTGCAGAAGTCGGGGCATGGTAGTAAGTACAATTAACAAAACAGACATGAAACAGAGTCACCATAAATCAAATGCACATGTTCAGGGAAAAATAAAATAAAATAACATGAGCAAAGGTGACAACTCAAAGAACTATATAAGGAATAGAGTAAAAATACAAGAAATATTTAAAGATATTATCAAAAGATTTTAGAATATCTTTAATGATCTCATAGGCAATATTGTTAAAATCGTCGGTGTACTCGCATACTGGTGATCCTAGGAGTACGCCAAAGCAACAAGCAGGATGGGATGATTTCTCGTGAAATTGAAGTATCTTGCTAACAACCCAACTCGTAATGATGACCCTTTCCTCCTAGGGTTCCATTTGCAAATCAGAACATAGCCATACAACTCTCAACGGCGAACGTGCTCTCATCATTCACAACATAACCATTACTGATGTTGGCACCTGCACAATATTGTTACTGATGCTAGCTCACCAATGGCTATCCCAGCACTTATGGCCATCACTGTTGGTCTTTGCCTCTATCCACGACTATGTTCTGTTCTATATTTTCTTCTTAATACTTTCTTCTGTTCTTGCTGCCATTTTGGAGAATGTTTTGTTCTGTTTAGTTGTGTTATGTATTGGATCTTATTATGAGTTATTTTTCTTTTCTATATTATTTTTAATGCATGCATAGGTTTAAATACAGTTTTTCGTATAGTAACATACTCTAACTCTTACAATCCTCAAGTTACCATTTTTTATCCCCCTTCATATCCTCTTACTATCCTAGAGTTTGACAACATTACTCTTCGGTATTTCTTATATTTCTAACCAAAGAAATATAATAGATTATCTAAGAATATTTTAACAACTTAAAAGCCATTCTTCACAAATTCAAAATTAGCGGCACATGAAGTAGACAAGCATAGTAAAAAGAATCTCAAGTCCTATGGTACCTACACCTACAATAAATTCTAAAGTGAAATCCACATGTTTTACTAGGATTTGTTAAGGCTGGTTTTCTATGAGGTTTCACATGACATGGTTATCAAACTCGCGGGTTGACTCGTATACCCTGCGAGTCATGACAGTGTTCACGAGTTAACTCGTATATAAACTCGTTTGTTTTCAAACTCGTAGTGAACTCGGAGTAAACTCGTGGACTCGTACCAGACTCGCGAGTTCGAGAGCGAGTCACCGAATTCGAAGAACGAGACGAAATGACACAAAAACATGTTGTTGGCTTTCGAATTTTAAGCCCAAACCAAAACCCCAATGCTCCAAATCGAAAATCCAAGCGAAAACAGAGATTGAAGCCCAACTCGAAAACCCTAATCGAAGAAGAGAAGATAGAACTTGAAAACATTGACCTATTTCGAAATCTCAGCTCCAGTCATTCACGTCGCAGCTCCGATCGTCTCGCATGACAACTCTGATCGCCTCGCGTGGCAGCTCCGTCGGGACGCTAGTTCAGTGGCGTCGTTGATCCCTCTTTCTCTTTTCCCTCTTTTGAAGTAATGACATACGTATATAATATATATTTCTTTGTTCTTTTATTTCATTTTTTTTACTTTTACTAATCATTATATATATATATATATATATAATATTATATATCTTTCTTTGTTTTTTTATTTCATTTTTTTTTCTCTGGCTTTCGTTGTTGTTCTGTTACATATATATAATATATATGTAGTTTTGTTTTTTATTTAATTTATTTTTGGTTTTCTAAAAATTAAATTATTTGATTTTTAATTGATTGAGACTTGTTTATAATGTTTGGAAGTGAGACTGGCACTACTTCAAATTCTTGTGATCCTAATGATGAAGATGATGTTGGAGATGATATAAGTAGATGATTGGAGTCAAAAAGTTGAAGTTATTTGTGTTTTTTTGGTTCATATTAACGTATGTGTTTGTTGAAATTTGAACTTATATAATAATCATGTTTCTTGAACTAAGTTATTTTATAATTATTGAACTATTGTTTACTATTTGCATTAATTGTGGTGATTAAATTCTGAATTGGTATGATACTATATACAATTTTTTATATGAAGTAGGGGTGTAGTAGACTCTTACGAGTCTACACATCAGATCTACGAGTCGAGTCTACGAAGCTCTCACGAGTCTACATAGACTCTCGAATCTAATAACCTTGTCTGATACCAATAAGGATATTGATACAAGAGTGTACACATTATTTTCGTTAAGCCCTTGTAGAAGAGATGCATGAATCCATGTTTTAAGAACTTATTTAGCATATAAGCTAGAATGATGATTGGACAATGAACAACAAGAATCTCAAAAGAGAACAAAAAATTAACATAAAAGTGAAAACAAAAAACAGTCAAAGGCAAACCTACAACAAATAGCAGTTGCAACAAAAGAGAATTAACACTGTTACATTCATATAAATTACGGAAAGAATTTATTAAGAAGTAGGCTTCCCAATGATAACCATTCCGTGATCAAAGATAACATGGAAAATAATTCAGTATCATCACCCGACAAATAAAAAACAGCATTGAACTTAAATAAAACACAACATACAAATATTTGTATAAAATCATTAGCGCTTTGATTTTTCATCAATCATAAGCATTAAGCAAATCACCTAACAACAAGCTAGTCTACATAATAAAGCAAAACATACACAAAATGGAGAAAAAATGGGTTTCAAACACGGTCGTTAACCTCACTTGTGAACTCGCACAGTTAGATGAGCTCACAAGTTTCAAGCCCTCAATTTGTTTAACATGCATCCAAACTAAGTTTTTTGTGGGCTCAAGTAAACTCAAGGGAGGTTGTATGAGATTTAAGGGATGAATTCACTAGGGGCAAAAAAACGACACTAGCTCAGGGGCACCCTGGGGCATATTTAGACCGATAATACTATTAACGTAGTTTTCTTCTCTCCTGTGACCAAGGTAGTCAAACTCAAGATTCTTCTCTACAGTGATCAAAGTCTGAATTTTAGGCAGGGATTGTAATGCATTTGAAGGGGCTCCTCTTTTTTTCTCAATTCCGTTTTTGAAAAATGTCAGTTTAGCTACACCAGTAATATTTTATGATTGGCATTTTTAGATTGACTAGGATCTGTATCAAAAATCAGACTGATTGATCTGGATATATTTTCACTTAATGCAGAACTGGATGAAGCGAAAATTTCTTCCATTGTTACAAGTGTGATAAGTAATTTTTTTAATTCTTTTTCCTAAATGCATCCTTCCTATGCGTTTTAATAAGTACAGTAGCGATTCATTTATTTTAAAATATACCACATATTGGTCATTACATTTGAAATTATCTGTATAGGTTGTTGCTACCGAACTCAGTTTCTCAACTTTTTTTTTCCTTCTTTTTCTGTAAAACTATCCTGTTACTTAAACTTTATTCTATGTATCAGGTATGCCTGCCCTCTTATTATAACTCTTTCAAAGAGTTAGGGTTTGTTGTAACTCCTTTTTGTTGGCTGTTGAGCCTGTGGGTTAAACAGAGCTCATTGTAAGAACGAGTTATAAACATAACTCCTTCATACTTCCGCTTTGGCAGCATAGCCCGAGTTTCATCCGTTATTGTGGTACTTTCCTAACGTGCCTCTCATAGGCACTCAGGATTCCATAAATTATAACCCAGTTATGACTCAGAAAAAGTTTGGCCGTTCAGTGTGAAGGGAGCACCCACAACTAGTTTTCTTTTCCCTTTACTTGTTTACTATGAAGATGAACTCTACATTGAGATATTAAGGAAAGTCAGAAGCGCTTGGGGAAAGGTTGTTCGACCAGAGAATGATCCAAGACCAGGAATAGTGGATGAGAGAATCAATTATTGTACCTGGGTTATGGAAAGGGTAAAAGAAGTTAGATTGCCTTTCAAACCAATTGTTGATCAGTTGACAAATGAAGGGTCATCTCAAGATACAGAGACTGATGAGATGAAGCAATTGAAGAAGAAAATGAAAGAAATGAAAGAGAAGAATGCTAAATTGATGAAGGAGCTATAAAGCACACATAATTTGGTGGATATGAGGAAAGAATAAAAGGAAAAGGTGCGAGCATGAGAAAATCATTAGAAGCTGAAGAGCCGAGAGAGATCACACATTCCGTTTATAGCAGGATCTTGCAACTGCAAGTACAAAATTAGCCATGAGGGGAAAAGAAAAAAAATGCCGCATTGGAAGCAGAAAAGCATTGGAAACATCTATATGAGGAAGCCAAGAAAGATAAACAAGAGGCCTTAAAGAGACTGACGGAGGTGCAGATTCAAGTCAAAGTAATGGGGCGTCAAATGAAAGAAAAGGCCACATCATTCGAGGCAAAATTAAATTAGGAGCGTTGGAAGTTAACAAAAGCTAGAGAAGAGCACCAAACTATGATGAAACAAATGGAGGATATTGTGGAACAGGAGGAGCGATGAAAATCAGCATCAACAGAAGCTAGAAGCAGAAGAAAGGCACCAAGCTAGGTTGTGACAAATGGCGACTACATTGGTCTGCGGAACCAAACATTCTGCATTTTTTTCTTCCATGTGTCTGACCTGGATGACCCCCCAACTCCAAATTCCATGTTAATTTCTTTATTCTTTTTTTTTTTTTTCCTCACAGACTCAATCACAACTTTATAATTTCAGACCTAAAATCAACAAATTTATGATGAGATGATATGGAAGAATGTAAACCTGAACAAATAAATAAAATGGATGGAAAAATGGCATAAAAGTATGTACAAATGTATAACTTTATTATCAATCAAAATGCTAGTTAAGGTAATGTACTCATCTTCCTTTGTGCCTTATCAAAGGTTCAACACTTAAAGGTCTAAGGTAACATACATTTTTTTTTCATTTAATTTTCTCTTCTCAAATCAAAATGAACATGGAATAAAATCTGAACATGGACACCATTGAAACCCTATAACCATGAAGTGTTATGAATCAGCTCATACATACAATGCAACAATTTATAAGATAGGATCAGGAACACAATTATAAGAGATTGATCACACAATGCTCTTACAGCCAACATATATGGATAATACACAACCAATAATCTAAAATAACAATTAATCATCACCAACATTCAATTATTCAAACAGATTACAGAGCCCCTACAATCAACTATCTCAACAATCAATCCAACAATTTCAAATGCAATTCCCTAATAACAACAATGTGATCTCGAATCAAGGATCTACAGTAATCACCACCTCCAATCAACCTTCCGCCCACATCATACCCAAATCCAATATAATCACAGGGGTATATTCAGATCGCAAAACAAGAAGCGAAATAGAGAAAGAGTGGAAAAGGCGAAGCTGAACCTTCGACGCCGGTGGTGAATAGCTACTTAGGGCTCGGGTACAGCACGCACCAGCGAGGTTCCAACGGTGGTTGGCGAGGCCGCGGGCGCTTATGATGAACGGCGGGGAACGAACGAAGAAAGTAGCGCCGTTAAGCTCCACGAACGAAGAAACCCGCCAGAACTTCGCCGGAGTGGATGAAGTATGGGTAGCGCGTGAGGCTCTTATTGAAGCGCGCAGTAGCTTGAACCGTTAGATGCAGAGACGGCAGTAATGAACGTTGATGTGATGATGGATGAAAGTGTGCCCCTGATTTGTTGTTCTGTTGGTGCGTGAGAGAATTGGTGATGATGAAGGTAATTATGTGTGATGGAGGTGTTGAGGAAAGAAAATCAGTGATGTTAGGGTTCCCAAACTGAAATAATCGAAAAAATTAGGGAAGATGCTCTCTGGGTGGAGGAATGAAGATGAACTCTGGAATCCTCTCAACCAATGATGCTAGATTCGTGAAAAATCTCTCCCAGTTTTTTTTTTTTTTAATTTCCCTTTTCTCCGTTTTTGGGCTCCGTTAGTACGGTGGTGTGTGTGTTGTGTTTGAAGGGTGAGAAAGAAAAAACAAAAGGGATGAGGTTAGTAAGGCCATGTTCGCTTGGGACAATGGTAACGTTGAAACCAATTAGGGAGCGTGGATTCATGAAAATAATGTGTTTCATTGTATGGATTTAAATTGATTACGGAGTGCGGATTTGAAAGATGTATAGTTTTTTTCATCCACCCTCTAATGAGCAGATTAGAGAGTAAGCAGCGTTTATTCTCGATTTTGCCCTCGCTTTTTCACTTTGCTCACATGCACCGCAGTACAATATTCGTCCTGCCATGGTCTGGAAAGATTCCTGAAGCAAGATTCCTGACTTGATTCTTCTCCACACAGCACAATTTAAAATGCTGCAACACGGGTTGGTTGTTTGGTTTTGTGAAGCAGAGGTCATCGTGAGAGGTGAGTTACTTTGGGGTGTGGTGGTCTCTCAGAGGTGTTGTGTTGCGGTAGGGCTGTCACCGGTCTTGCGGGGTGGTGGAGTGAGTGGTGTTGGAGGTGGAGTGAGTGGTGTTGGAATGAGTGGTGATAATGCACTGGTTGTGAGGGTGGTGAGGGAGGCACCGGTGCCCTCGCTGTCATTGTTGCGTGGAGTTTGTGAATGCACCGGTGTTGTCAGTGTTGCAGGGGCAGCAGGTGTTGGGGTGATGAGCGAGGCGGTCTGTCACGGTGGTGGTGAGGTGTTGTGGTGTTGGGGTTGGCACCGGTGGCACCGGTGTTGTGTTAGTGAGGAGTCATAACACCTGTTACGTAACCAGTGCCTTATTTTTACAAGGGGCGACACCGGTTACGACACCGGTTTCGAGCATATATATATATATATATATATATATATATATATATATATATATATATATATATTTTTTTTTTTTCATGCTTTTATGTTTTATGCAGGTGGACGTGGATGAGGTGTTTGAAGTCGCCGGAGCTGGCGGCTGGCGGAGGAGCTGTGAGTGTGGAGGTGAAGGTGGACGGCCGTCCCTTGTTCAATTTGTTTGCAGGTAGAGGCGCTGCGGGGAGTTGGACTTCGTGAGTTCCAGTCAGGTGTTTGTTCGTGGTGATACAGTGTTGGCAGGAGGTGACACAATGTTGGCCGGAGGTGAGGAGGCGCTGCGGGGAGTTGGAGTTCGCCAGTTCCAGTCTAATACAGGTGTTTGGTGGTGATACAGTGTTGGCCAGAGTTGACACAGTGTTGGCCGGAGGTGAGGTGATACAGGTTGGCCGAAGAAATGCCAAACTATTATAGGGATGTGAAAATATAAGTAATTTTTTAGTGGTGATGGTTGATTTATATATAATGTTTGATTTGTATAATGATTAAGGCTTGTTGTTGGCTTGTTATTCCGTTAGTTGCTCTGAATTGCGCTCTGAATTGCTCTTAATTGCGGTGTGGTCCTCTTCATTTTGTTACCACTTGCAGTTTGGTGAGGTAATTTTTTTACTCAAATGTGAAATATTACGTGCATAGTATTGATAGTATTGATGTTTTAGTTAGTAACATTGATAAATTGTAGTATTGATGTTTTACGTAAATTAGTTAATTTAATTATTTTAGTTTCGATGGTAGTAATTTAAATTATTTTTTATAATTGGGTAATTTAGATGGATGAAGAATTAGATATGAGTTACTTAGACGGTGAAGATATAGTGGATGATGTAATGGGTGTGGACTTTAATATAGTTACACATTTACATCGTCAATTACAACTGCGTTCCGCCTTAGCTGCATTAACAATGCTATGCATTGTTGCACATGCATTGTATATACTAAATATGGCAATAGAAACAACTAGTATTCATGAGTGCTTGTTAAACAAAGATCGTCGTAGAGAGCAGCTAATGTCATACTTGGTGCATAGTAATCGCTGTCGTGACATTATCCACATGGGACCTGAGGCATTTATTAACTTATGTAATCGTTTAAGATCAACTGGGTTAGTGAACTATGCGGTTAGGTCAATTGTGGAGGAACAAGTTGCCAAATTTCTCCACATTATCGGACATAATGTGAAGAATCAAAATGTGGGATTCTTTTTTCATCGTTCTGGATCGACAGTGAGCAGGCATTTTCACAATGTGTTGGATGCAATCCTATCTTTGGAGTCTGAATTGTTAATTCAACCAAGTGGCGTTGAGGTTCATCCCCATGTTTAAGGTAGTAGTCGATTTTATCCATACTTTAAGGTAAATCTCTTCAAAGACGCATTCAATTCCAGTAATGAGACCATATTTAAACAATGTGTTAATATTTTGAATTTGTCAAATATTAGGATTGTTTAGGCGCCATTGACGGAACTCATGTTCGAGTCCGAGTCCCAAGAGCTGATGCTCCAAGGTTTCGAGGAAGAAAAGACTGGCCAACACAAAATGTCTTCGCGGCATGTGACTTTGATATGAAGTTCACGTATGTATTGGTTGGCTGGGAGGGAACAACATCCGATTCAAGGATATTGAAAGATGCTCTCTCTAGAAATGATTCTTTAGTCATACCTGAAGGCTAGTCAATAATTTGTTTCTTTTGACATGCAACATATACAAGTCATAACCGATGTGTGCAAAATAATGTAGGAAAATATTATCTCGGGGATGTTGGATTTATGGTTAAAAGATCAATTTTGACCCCCTACAGAGGTGTCAGATATCATCTTAAAGAGTACAGTCGAAGAGGACCACAAAATCCCCGATAATTGTTCAATCATCGTCACTCATCACTCAGAAATGTTATAGAAAGAACCTTCGGGTTGTTAAAAAACGTTTCCCAATTATAGCCAGTGAAATCGAACCACATTACTGTCTTGAAACAATGACACATATTATGTTGGCATGTTGCATCCTACACAACTTTCTGCGATCTGTCAATCATGATGCAAGCTTGCTTGATGAGGTAGATAGAGAGTTGGCTGAAGAACATCAAGATGGTGGCAGCACACATCAATGTGAGGATGATTATCGACTTAGATGTAATTTAAGGGATGAAATAGCTCATCGAATGTGGAATGATTATGAGAACAATTAAGTTGATGTACTAATGTATGTTACTGAAATGCAAATATGAATGACTAATGTCTGTTATATAGTAATGGTTAGGTAATGTGTGAACTTAATTTTATGGTTTAAATGTTATGTTTTAGTTTCCTTTGCTTCCAATAGGTACTAAATGAACAGGGGTAAAGGACTTGTTGTCTCTGTGGGCCGACGTGAATTCACTAAATGGACAGAGGAGATGGACAACCGACTCCTGAATGCCATGTTAGATGAAGCTCGACGCGGTAACAGAGTGGATGGTAGTTGGACAACCCAAGCATACAATAACATGCTAAGCAATCTCCATGAAGCAGGGTTTGTGAACCTTAACAAAAACAAAGTTAAGAATAGACAAAAAGTATTGAAGGAAAAGTGGCGTGAGGTGTATGACTTATTTTGTTCACTTAGTGGATTTGCGTGGAACAACATATCAAAGGTAGGGATGGCAACGGGGCGGGGCGGGGACGGGTTTCGCTATCCCATACCCATCCCCGCATAAAAAATTCATCCCCATCCCCATACCCAAATCCAACGGGTATCAAACTTTTTTCCCATCCCCATCCCCACCGGGTAACGGGTATAATCTCGTACCCATACCCGTACCCGTGTTCTAACTACTT
>Ga0214544_1011018_pt1 | contig 12854 bp, 13 predicted proteins | sample CNSS3metaG_FD_160074 | JGI IMG/M metagenome (GOLD analysis project Ga0214544, IMG submission 160074) | Root nodule microbial communities from cowpea collected in UCLA plant growth center, Los Angeles, California, USA - CNSS3 | ecosystem: Host-associated > Plants > Roots > Nodule | place: USA...
TATATATATATATATATATATATTTTGTAAGTTCTCTTTTTTGTCTTAAAAACATAGTCTACCAAGTTCTCTAGAACCCCCTCTTGTTTGGGAGGAGATGTAGGACTCTCTTGTATTAGTACCAAAATGGTGAATTAGTGTTGGTTGGGCCAGAGTTGTTGAAACAGATCACAGAAAAGGTGTAGTTGGTGAAAAATAGATTGCAGGCATCTCAGAGTAGGCAGAAAGCTTATGTGGATCAAAGGAGGAGGCCCTTGGAGTTCGAGGTTAGGGATCATGTGTTCTTGAGGGTGACCCGAACCACTGGTGTGGGAAGGGCTATCCGCTCAAGGAAGTTTTCTCCTAAGTTTCTTGGTTTGTATTAGATCCTGAGGAGGATCGGGCCTATAGCTTATGAGGTTATTTTACCTCCTCAGTTGACTAACCTCCATCTGGTTTTCCACATCTCCTAGTTGAGGAAGTATGTGTCTGACCTATCTCACATATTGGAGGATGAGGATGTACAAGTTAGGAAGGATCTAACAGTGGATGTACAACCAGTTGGTTTAGAAGATCGCCAAGTAAAGGAGCTCAAGGGAAAAACCATCAATCTTGTCAAAGTCATATGAGACCGAAGGACAAGTGACTCTACATGGGAGCTAGAGGAGCATATGAGGAAGTCATATCCACATCTGTTTTAAAGTAAGCCTTAATTTTCGAGGTCAAAATATTTTGTTATTTAGGAGATTGTAAGCCCCCTTTTCCGTCTTAAAAATGTTTTGGGCTTGGCCTTCTTAGATAGGCCAAAGGGTAGCCCACCAAGTTCTCCAGAACCCCCCTTTTCAGCTTCTCACTCTCATTCTGCCTCATTTTCTAGAAATTGTTCCCCTCCCCCCTCAGAGTGCTGAAATAGAGAGCTCTGTTATGGCCTAAGCTCCTTCCCCCTTCGAGCAAGTTGAGCTCATTTTCCTCCAAGTAAGTTATGCTTAACCTTTCCTTTCTTCCTTATCTCGCTCAGTTGTCTTGGTTCAGTCTTGGGTTTGCCCTTAGAGACTCATTCTCACCCTTACATTCGTACTTTACAACTGCTTAGTTCATCTTTGGAGTTGTGGTGCTCTTCTTTGGGTGTCGGTGTTGATTGGCTAGCATCTGTCCAAGTAAGCGAAGCTAGGGTTTGCATGTTTTTTTTTTATATATATATTCTACTTGTTTCAGTTTGGTTTCGTGTTTGTGATGCTTGGATGATGTCTGTATTGGTCTAAAAATATGTTGTATGAGTTTCTGGGTGGATTTCTTATTGCTACATGCAGTAGCAGGAGAGATCCTGCTATTCTCGCCCAGGCGAGAACCCTCTAGCCTAAGCGAGAATATCAGAGAACTTCCCTTGGTCCCTACGCAAGTTGTGGCTTAAGCAATGCATTTTGCTCAAGCGAGATGGTCTAGCTTAAGCGAGAACTCGTGATGATGTCCTGTGTTTTCTGTACGGGTTCTCTCCCAGGCGAGAAGTGTCTAGCTTAAGCGAGGGGACCTTGTCGCTTGGGCAAGACCTCTTAGCTTGAGCGAGAATGAGGCAGATTGGTTTCATACTCTATGACTTCACTTGTGGATTGATTTAATTACTCTTAAAAGCATGAATATGTGATTATGTATGTTTCAAGTGATATTGACATTCTTGGTATGAAATGAAATACGAATGGGTTGGTTGGTTGGACATTGACATGCGATTTTAATGCTTGAGATGGCATGAGAAATGTTGTTGGTAAAAGAGTTTCATGGGAAACTCTTGGTGATGGTGTGGTTAGTGTATACCTTGATATATGAGATGTCTAGATAAAGGAAGGTATCTTGAACTCTAATAATCGTTCACATTCACATAAAGTAGAATGATTTATATGGTGAGAGTGGCAGGAGGTCCTAGTCTGGGTCAAAATAATGGCCTTAGATAATCATGGGATTAACTCTGTGGTGTGGTTGGGTGATAACCCCTTGTGTCTAAACTCTGCAGAGTTTAGAAACCAACTAAGGTGCATACTTCCTTTAGAATTCTATATCAAGAATATAATTCGGATAATTGGGTCAAAAAGTCTTGCATTTGTTTGCTATCGAATGGTTTGAGTGCCTATTTCTTTGTATGTTCATAACCTGATTTAATATTTACTTGCTTAATAACATGAACAAAAATATTTTACTCTAGCTTACCTTTTCTGTGTGGTGTTTGTTTCTCTGTTTGGTTTTCCTTTTTGCATTGATCACTAAATTTATTGGTGTGAGCAGATGTGGAAACCCCTAGTGGTCATCAAGATTATGGGAACATTGCAGTGTAGCATGCATGGTTTGGATCTTGTTCTATGGAGCATCTTTTGGAGTACTGTTGCCTTGTAATTTCTTGCTCTATGAGTATTCTTTTGTAAAACAATTGTACTTTTATGTTCTATTCATGGCATCGTGGTGTGCCTTAACTTTCTTTCCTGGTATATTTATGAATGACTATATTAGTTGATCCTTTATATTCCTTGTCTTATGCTCTATTTATTTATAACTATGTGATACTTCATTTATTAGAAATTTATTCTAAGAAAATTGGGATGTCACATTTTTATGGTATTAGTTCTTTAGGGTCTGTGGGCTTGTGCTTGCTTAGCTTTCGATGTGTCTTTCTAGTGTTGTGTTAGTTAAGTTTCTAGTTTAATCGAGTTTGACTGATGGTTTCTCCCATGTGTCCATTGACATGGCACCTCCTCGTGTAACTCCTCCACCCCTTCAGAGTGATGCGCCAGATATCGCAAGGGCGGTTGAGGCTATGGCAGCACCCTAACTCAACAAAGCAACACCATGATGCAGCGTCATGAGGTGTCTCTTAAGCAGTAGCATATGGTGATGCAACAAATGGAGGCTGGGAGGTTGGCTTCTAAGGCTGTTCAAAGGCAACACATGGAAGCCCTCCGATAGTTGGAGGTGAACATGGCTGGTGCACCTGTCTACGGTCCCCAAGCTCCACCCCCACCCCTGAGTGGAGCCTAGAGGATTTCTTGAAGCGTCAGCCTGCCAAGTTTGATGGCAAAACTAGTCCCGACCTTGAAGACCAGTAGATGAAAGACATGGAGCACATCTTCGATGCCGTGAGATGTCCTTATGAGAACAAGCTGGCTTACACAATGTATATGTTGACTGGAGAGGTCGAGCATTGGTGGGCCATCATGAGGTTGGTCATGGAAGAGAAGCGAGTGCAGCTCACTTGGGAAGCCTTCAAGAGGAAGTTCTTGTTTGAATACTTCCCAGATAGTGTGAGGTATGCTAAGGTGGTAGATTTTCTCCAGTTGACCTAGGGAGATAAGTCTGTAACCGAGTATACTGAGAGGTTCAAGCATTTAGGACGTTTTTACACCATGCCACTAGATGAGGAATGACGATGCAGGAAGTTCGAGAATGGTCTCAGAGGAGACATTCGTTTGATGGTGGCATCACTCTCCATTAAGGACTTTGCAACTTTGGTGGTGAGAGCTTGAGTTATGGAGCGGATGAAGGTTGAGGTGGAGGCTTAGCAAAGTCAGCAGCAGAAGGTCAATGGATCATCTGGGTCCAGACCTAAAGTTGTGGAGAGGAAGAAACCTTATGCTAGGCCGCAACTTCATATGGCTAAGGGGTTCACATCTCAGCAGTCGTCAATGTCTTGGTGTTTTTAGTGTAATGGACCATATCTGAGGAGTGCATGTCTGCAGTTGGCTAATACGCAGAAGTGTCATGGTTGTGGGAAGCTGGGGCATTTCATAAGGAATTATCCCTCCTTTAGAGGGGCTATGGAAAGGCCCCCGATTCAGACTCAACAAGGAAGATGGGGCAGCAGGCCTCAAGCGGGGGGCAACATGTATGCGATGATCGGGGTAGAGGCAAAAGGCTCAAGTAACCTTGTTATTGGGTGTTGTATGATTGTTGGTAAACGTCTTTGTGTGTTATTTGATTATGGAGCGAAACATTCCTTTGTGTCAGAGTCTTGTGTGCGAGTTGGGTTTGTCAGTGTGTGAGCTGCAGTTTGATCTTGTGGTATCTACTCCGGCATCTGGGTTGGTTAGGACATCGTCCTTGTGTGCTAGGTGTCTTGTGGAGGTAAAGGGGATGGATTGACTCTCTACCTACCTCTACAAGGTTTGGATGTGATCTTGGGGATGGGTTGACTCTCTGCCAATCATGTTCTCTTAGATTGTCGAGAGAAGAGGTTGTTGTTCTCCAACTCAGAGGAGCTTGAGTTGTTGTCTTTCCATAGTGTTATAAAGGAAATGAAGGGAGGCGCTCAGTGCTTCATGGTCTTTGCTCACTCAGAGATTGAGAAAGATGAAAGGATAATAGTGATACTAGGGGTGCGTGAGTTTGAGGATGTGTTTCCAGAGGAAGTACTAGGGTTACCCCCGAGGAGGGAAGTCAAGTTCTCCATTGATCTGATAGCACAAGCATGTTCAACATCGATAACTCCTTATTGTATGGCTTCGACGAAGTTGGTAGAGTTAAAGAAGCAAATAAAGGAGTTGTTGGAGAAGTAGTTTATCCAGCCTAGTGCGTCGCCATGGGGAGCGTCGGTGTTGTTGGTAAAGAAGAAGGATGATAGCTCATGTTTGTGTGTGGATTATAGAAAATTGAACAAGCTAACTATTAAGAACAAATATCTCTTGTCAAGGATAGATGATTTGATGGATCAATTGCATGAGATGTTAGTGTTTTTCAAGATTGATCTGCGATCAGGATATCACCAGATCTTGGTGAAGGTAGAGGATGTCCAGAAGACAACTTTTAGATCCAGATATGGACACTACGAGTATGTGGTTATGTCTTTTGGTGTGACCAATGCTCCAGCTTTGTTTATGGATTACATGAACATGATCTTTAGGTTGTTTTTGGATAAATTTGTCGTGGTCTTTATAAACGACATTCTCATCTATTCTAGGACTCATGAGGAGCACACTGAGCATCTGAGGATAGTGCTTGGGATTCTGAGGGAGAAACAATTGTACGCCACGTTATCTAAGTGTGATTTTTGGATGAAAGAAGTGCAGTTCTTGGGACATGTGATATCGACTCAGGGCATAACTGTGGATCCAACTGAGGTAAGGTGGAAGCGGTGATAAAGTGAGAATGTCCCAAGTCAGTGACGAAGATCAAGAGCTTTGTGGGGCTAGCTGGCTACTATAGAAGGTTCATAGACGGACTCTCCAAGATAGTGGCGCCTCTGACATAGTTTACTAGGAAGGACAAACTGTTTGCTTAGACTGATAGGTGTGAGGAAAGCTTTCGAGAGCTTAAGCAAAGGTTGACGAGTGCTCTAGTGTTGGTTATCCCTGATATTGGTAAACCCTTTGAGGTTTATTGTGATGCCTCTCATCGGGGCCTTGGTTGTGTGTTTGTGCAAGATAAGAAGGTGGTGGCTTATGCTTCAAGACAACTTAAAGTTCATGAGAAGAATTACCCCACTCATGATCTGGAGTTGGCAGCAATGATGTTTGCCTTGAAGATCTGAAGGCACTATCTTTATGGTGCGCAGTTCCGCGTGTTTAGTAATCACAAGAGCCTCAAGTATCTGTTTGGTCAGAAGGAACTGAACATGAGACAGAGAAGGTGGATAGAGTTCTTGAAGGACTATGATAGAAGGAAATGCTTACGAGCACTTGACAACCCTCCAGCAGATCGAAGACGTTGAGCAATATATTAGGGACTTCAAGTTTTTGACCGCCCAAATCCCAAAAATTCTAGAGCCCCAATATTTCACATGTGTTTCTTCGTGGATTGAGAGAAGGCATCAAGGGACAAGTCAAGAGTTTTTACGCCCTAGGTTCGATGTCACATTCATGGATGATGAATGTGATGCGTGCGGTTGAGATTGAATTTAGAGGTAAGGGCAAAATGGTTTTAGGCAAATTTGTCAACAAGGGTGAGGGAGAGTAAACAATAGAAACATGAAGTGAGATACATTGGATATCACGAGATACATTATATATAAGTGATAAACAAAGAAAACAACATTTAGAACAAAATAAAGAATTTCAGTAATCACACCCATTTGCCAACGAGGGTGAGGGAGAGTGAATGAGAGAGACACATTTTATATAAGCGGTAAACAAAGAAAACAACATTTACAACAGATCAAAAAGTTTCAGTAATCATACCTATTTGTCAATGAGGATGAGAGAGAATGAACAATAGAGACAATAAGTGAGATACATTGGATACTGAGAGCTACATTATATATCAACAATAAACACAAGAAAAATAACATTTAAAACAAATCAAAGAATTTCGATAATCACACTCATTTATTAACAAGGGTGATAGAGAATAAACAAGAGAAACAAAAAATAATACATTGAAAAATTTAGTAATGGACAACCAAGATTTAGTAATAGAAAACAAAAATTACAAAACCTTGCAAGAATTTCAGTTTGATGTTTTGTATTATTAAAAAAGTATTACTTATTGCTAATTTATACGTTTTTCAAAATTATGCAAGAATTTCAGTTTAATGTTTTGTATTATTAAAAATGTATTACTTATTGTTTATTTATACGTTTTTCAAAATTATTTTACATAGTAAACTTAATTTCATAAAAAAAATAAAATACAAAGAATGGTGCCCATAATATTTTTTACAATATTACATTATATTTGGTAAATATAGCCTGCTGAAAAAATTATGTAACCACTACTTTTATGAAGAAAAGTCATTTAGTTATTTTGAAATTAAAAAAATTATTCAATTACTTATTAAATAAATAAATATATTACTTTTTATTTATTGAAAATTGATAAAAAAATATAGTAATGATATCTCTCTATATAATAGTGATATAGATAATATATAATGTCAATGATTTTTATTGTTTTTTAATTTATTATTAGTGAGAAAAATAAATTTGTATAATTCCACGTGTCCTTGCGTAATCAACTATGTCAGCAAAAAGGTTAAAACAGAGAAAATAATGAAACTACAAACAAATTACTATGGAAAAGAGTATATATAATATTCATGTTGTTTCTATTATTTTATTTTAATAAACATAAAAAAATAGGCATTCTTGGTTGCCCAACTATTAGAAGAATTTATTTAAAAAAAATATGAAGTCTTTTATATTATATTTTATTTTATGATCCTATCCTTTGGGAATTGAACAGGGATATAATAAGCGTGGCATTTTATCTTACACAAAGATACCCAAATCTCTCAGAGTGAAGTGAAGCTTTAACAATGGCGGCAGCAGTGTTGGAAGCGCCATTGGCAACTCCATTGTTTTCTTCAAAGCCTCACAACACCAATTTCCCTCCCAAGTTTCACACTTTTCCCTCTAAACCCACTCTTCTCACCCTTCGCAATACGCACCCTCATTCTTGTGTGGCAAATGCTTCTCCTCCTCAGGACCCGGACCCAGGTTCCGATCCTCAACCCGACCCGAACCGTGACCGCCGGAGAATTGTTCGGGTCGCCTGGGAGAAAATCCTCCGTTGGTCCCGGTCTTGGCGCTCCAAGGCCAAAACTGACATCCTCCAACGCACCAATAAGGTCGCAATTTATTTCAAATTATGATTGGATCAAATAGAAGAAACTGTCCCACAATTTTGGTTTATCGCTTCATTGCGTTCAAATACTGTTTAAGATTTTGTGAACCACTAAATGTCATGTTATATCTGATCGAATACTTCAGACAATTTACTAGCTCCTTTGAAGCATAGTTGATTATAGTTGTAAGTGCATTGAAATTGATTAAATTAATAATAAAGACAACGCTGAGTTAAGCTTTTACTATCTTGGTTATATTTTCCATTCACTAATCAATTTTTATTTATTTTTTATTTTCATGTAACTAACTATTTCGATTGATTTTACTAAGCAAGACATGACATAGTCATTATTTTCATCTTCTTGTGTCTAATTCGTTGAATCAACTCACTAATTCCCTCTCCAATCTTCTTTAATTTGTTGGTAATATGAGAGTTTAACTGCATCAGTGAGAGAAAAATGAATTGGTCAGTGAATTTGAGACAGCTAAGACCAAAGTAAAAGTTATGTCATTTTTCTTCTTGACGGCATAATCAAACAACACGGTAATTAAATATAATTAAATTTATACTGTGTTTAAAACTTAATTAAGCTTAAAAGAAAATATAACAAACATTTTACTCTCTTCCTGTGATTCTATGTCTGAATGTTGGTAGCGTGATATGGTGTTTGCGAGTTTCATTGTGGTGTGTTGTGTGGTAGTGTTGCTGAGAAATTTGTTTTTTGGGTGAGAAAAGGTGGTTGTGCTTGGAGGGGGGTCATTTGGGACGGCAATGGCTGCACATGTGGCAAACAGAAAGGCTGAGTTAGAGGTGAATATGCTGGTTCGGGACCCTCAAGTTTGCTTGTCTATCAATGAGAACCATTTTAATTGGTAACCTTTTTTTGTCTGTGCTCATAATCTGCACAAGTACATGATAACTTGTGAGTTGTGGTAATCTAATTTTGTTATCTGTAGGTGACTGTTTTTGTATTCTTTTGTTGGGCAGTAAGTACTTTCCAGATCATAGGCTGCCAGAAAATGTAGTTGCCACGACCGATGCCAAATCTGCTTTGCTTGGTGCTGATTACTGCCTCCATGCTGTACCTGTTCAGGTCGTTTAAATTTGTTGATTATTTTTTACTTTGTCAATCATTGCATATTATTATAGAAAATTAGTAGGTGTTTTGGGTAACCTTCTCTCCATGAAAGAAAATAAAAAGCAAAATGAATCAAGCATTTATTCATTAGTTAAAATCAATGACATAACGGTTTGAATAGAATTCTTCATAATACACTTGAAGACGAAAATGGAAAAAATAATCAAACTTTGATTGTTTTTTCTTAAGCTAAAATCAGTGTATGTTTGTAATTTTTTTAAAAGCTAGAGGAAGAGATTTTATTAAAAGACGAAATGCATAAATTGATTTTAACATAAGAGAAAAGTTTAATTTAATTTTTTTTGTTTTCTTCTCTTAAGGGCACTTATGGGTAAGTGTATTCATACTAATCGTTAATAGTGGTATGATGCTTCATTAAGTTTGAATCTTTGCTGTCAAATGCAATACGTTTGATGACTCTTATAGCTTTTGAAATTTGTAAAAGACATGACTGTCTAATTCTTTGGTTCTGCTATTGCAGTTCAGTGCATCTTTTCTCGAGAGTGTTGCAGAGTATGTTGATCCAGGCTTGCCATTCATTTCTCTGAGTAAAGGCCTAGAGCTGAATACACTGAGGATGATGGCTCAAATTATTCCTCAAGCACTACGAAATCCTCGCCAACCTTTTGTTGCACTATCAGGGCCTTCTTTTGCTCTGGAATTGATGGATAAGCTACCCACAGGTGACAATGATGTTGCTACATGTGTGTGCACATTTTGTTTCTTTGATTGCATCTATTAGATGAAAGTCAGTCAAATTTGCCTTTTGGTTTCATTTTCTAATAACAGCAATGGTGGTGGCGTCAAAAGACAAAAAATTGGCAAATACAGTTCAGCAACTACTAGCTTCAAGTCATTTAAGAATCAGCACATCAAGGTAGATGACCTTCACTAGATTCATACATGACATTGATTATGTAAATGATTTGCTTTCATTTCTGTTCTCCCTTCTGAACTAGTTTGTCTTCCTCTTTAGTGTACGCTTTCTCCCATACTTTTATTATGTCCTACCTTCTGTTTGTTTTATGTATGGTATATTGGTGCAAATGTTCAGCTTGTAATCTCTGATAACTCCAGTGATGTTACAGGAGTTGAAATAGCTGGTGCACTCAAGAATGTGCTTGCAATAGCAGCTGGGATAGTAGAAGGTATGAATCTTGGTAACAACTCAATGGCTGCTCTTGTCTCGCAAGGCTGTTCGGAGATACGGTGGCTTGCAACAAAGGTAGTTGACCTCTATTAAGTCAGTTCTCAGAATTCTTTGCACATGGTAGAAACTGTCCTTCCCTTCCCTTTTTCTGTTCGGAGTAATCATTCCATAGAGGACTAAATTGCTTTCCTCTTAAATGGCTGTCTACTATCAACACTCCGATAACTGTAAGAGCAATACTTTATGCAATGTCTAATTTTCTGAAGGCAGAGAGTCAATGATGCATATAATGGCTAACACAGTACGGAGAATAGAGCTCTGATGGTTTATAGCCATTTCAATGGAGATCTTGGTTTTGATGTTACTTTATATGTGTGTGTGTGTGTATATATATGTATGTATTTTACTTAAATACAATAGTAGACACCTATATTGGTGTACATATGCACATTTTCTTCCTGTAAGTGGGCTTAACTTGACGTATAATGAAAGATTTCCGACCATCCCTTTGTGTCAAGGATTGAATATTTTGAACATGTGACTGGATATTTCTTGGTGTCCAATAGAAGGTGACATTGACATATAAGCCAAACAAACTTTGTTAGGATAGATTTTGATATCATCTTAAGATGTATATTTTAAACTTGACTCAATTTTACAAAACCAGTTTATAATATAAGGTTTATACTCACTTATACATAATCTAGTCATATCTCTAATTGATGTAGAATTTCTAACATTCCAACGAACCTGACGTGTGTTCTGCCTATCTTGTTTCTGTTCCCTCAAATTATCTCTTGAAGATGGGTGCGAAACCTACCACAATAACTGGTCTGTCAGGAACTGGAGACATAATGCTTACATGTTTCGTGAATCTTTCAAGAAACAGAACAGTTGGTGTGCGACTTGGATCAGGTGAGAAGCTTGAGAACATACTCAGCTCCATGAATCAGGTATCTAAGAAGCTTCCAAGTGCATCTGATCATTCCAAAATTTCTAGCATGTGGCAAGTTTCCAAAATGTTTATCCTTATTCTGCAGGTAGCAGAAGGTGTCTCCACAGCCGGAGCTGTGATTGCTTTGGCGCAGAAATATAATGTAAAGATGCCAGTCTTGACAGCAGTTGCTCGTATTATTGACAATGAACTTACTCCTAAGAAAGCTGTTTTTGAGTTAATGAGCCTCCCTCAGGTTATTCTGACCCTCATTTAAGAGCAACTATATTTGTTCAATATTGAGATTACACATTCGGTTGATGACTAATTTTCATTATAGGTTGAAGAAGTATGAAACCTTTCAGCACACCCCTTATCTATCAGCTGCTTTTTAACTGCTGCTTATAAGAAATTCAAGTACTCAATTCTTTTCACCATTGTGCTTCTAGTCTGAAGGCTTGGTGAGCAAAATTTTGAACATTCCGGGTTTTGCCCCATACAGTCATTACATTCTGGATCATGCAAATCTCACCTCAATGCATATACTTCTTTAAAATGACGATACTTGGAGCCACAAATTTGCATCACTCTGATGAATGTCATTTGTTTGTGCAACTCTCTTTGATATGAACGTTTTTACTAGCATCTTTGCCCCAGTTGATGATTTTTGTCTTATATCTACTCTATGGATTCTCTAATCACATGTAAAAGTAGGGTTGGGCAAAATAAATTGATTTAAAACTATAAAAGGCTTTATTGAACTAGAAATGTGCTTTGTTAGAATCAAACTGAATGTTATGAATAAAACCATGCTGCTTTTGGAATTTGCAACTGTTTGAAACTGCTTAAAACTGAATTACTTTATAAACTACATTTACTTGTCTAAATTATTATACCTCCATCGGTACTATATATATATATATATATATATATATATATATATATATATATATATATATATATATATATATATATATATCTTTAGGCATTCAATTTTTCGAGCAGTGTTTAGGATATGCTATTCATGAGTTGAGGATTCTAATTCTCTTTTATGGTAAATTTGATAAACAATGGGTTTGATAGTAATTTTTTCTATTGTTATTGTGAAAAACAAACTATTTAAATAAACTACTTTAAGAAATTTGTTTCCGTCTGGATATAAATCATTACTTTTTTGAAATTATGCATATCAAATTTTTATTGTAATGATTTAATTAGTGTAGTTTGTATGATCGTAAAAGATTTTATTCTTCAACTACATGGTAATCAACAGGTGTTTTCTTATTACCTTTTTATACTTACAAGTATTGTGTTTCGATTATGCAATTTAATTCATTCAACAAGTTTAGGAGAATGTAGACCGCATTAAGCCATCAAAACTAACAATTTATTGAAACGAACAATTTAGTTTTTTTTTTTTTTAAACTGAACTATCGCGTAGTTTTAAGTTTTCTATAAAACTGATCAATTTTATGGGGATTAATTTAGGACTTTTATTTCCTGCACCCCATAATTTTTAATTGCACTCCATAATTTTCTTGAAAAAAAAACCATTGTACCTCTTCAAAAGTGATTTCCGAAGTTACCTGTTTTGAAATATTTTAAAACTAGCTTTCCAGTATTTCTATTTTGGAATATACCCAAAATAGAATTTTCATAACAAATATTTTTGAATACATGAAATATATTTTGAAATAAACTTTTTCAAATACTAAAAATAAATTAAATTAAATTAAACAAATAAATATGATCATGCAAAACTGAAAATAAATTAAATAATATAAATATAAATAAATACGATAAGAATTTGAAATAAGTTAAATGAAAATAATTAATATATAATTAAAAAGAATTTCTTTTTTATAAAAATACATATAAATTTATTAAAATTCATATAAAAAAGAGTTTAATCTCATTACCTAATTTGTTGATTTAAGTGACATACTAGAAACAATTTTAAAATGTCAAAATTTCTTCTAATATATGTTATTCCAAATCTCTCTCTTTTAACCTACTCTATTTTTTTTCCTACATTTGTTATATATATATATATATATATATATATATATATATATATATATATATATATATATATATATATATTTATTATTTAT
>Ga0214544_1011019_pt1 | contig 12854 bp, 11 predicted proteins | sample CNSS3metaG_FD_160074 | JGI IMG/M metagenome (GOLD analysis project Ga0214544, IMG submission 160074) | Root nodule microbial communities from cowpea collected in UCLA plant growth center, Los Angeles, California, USA - CNSS3 | ecosystem: Host-associated > Plants > Roots > Nodule | place: USA...
AAGATCCAAAGCCTCTAGGTAAGCCCCCATTTTTATCGCCCAGGCATCGTAGTTCTCTCCGTCAAAGACCGGAGGTGCTACTTGGGAGAAATTTGATTCAGCGTCCATTATTTCACAGGCCCGTAAGAAAACAGCTCTGGATACCAGATTGTTGGAGTTGAAAGGGAAATAATTTAATCGGGAGAGGGAAAAAACAGAACCAGGTAAAGTGTACAGTATTATGAGATTGATATGAAGAAATGGCTTGTTTTATTCAACGTAGCAGCAATACATTTATAATAAAAAATAAAACTGACAGTAACCACATAAGCATGATTTCAGGGAACGTGAATAACAGACATACTTGCACCTAAAGTTTAGGAAGACCTATTAATTAATTAAAAATTAAACAACGATATGCAGTTACAAAAAAGCATATATTTAACAACCATCACCTTTTTAACCTTCAAACTCTACCTTGGCGTGCCGGGAATCGTTGTCTCATCCTTCGTTGCCAATTTCAACAACCTTTTCTTCCTTGTCCTGTACATGTTCTACACACGCGTTCCCGAGGAGTCCTTACACGTGCCATTACTACTGTCTCACACCACGTCACATGATAATACTGTGATAACATGTAACGGTACTCTTGCCATGGAATGGGGTGTGCTGATGAAATTTTCAATACAGAGTTGTCAGGCTGTTTGCTTGGAATGGTGGTGGTACGAATTGATGACAATTTCTGCAGGCTACCTCAACAACCCTCGTGTTGTTCTAGCCATGGCTGGGATAGTGATACAAATCACATCGCTTTTGTACACTTTGCCGACGGCATTAAGCGCAGTGTCAACGAGAGTGGGGAATGAACTTGGGGCGGGACAGGAATTGGTGGCTGCAAAAACAGATAACAATAATACTGATTCTTTCCATGGTGCATAACTCATCTCTCTCTTCTACACAATGAAACAGTTATATTATTCTATTTTATCTATTCATCTAATGCATGAAAACTACAATGCTACAAATTGGTGGTAAATCAATGTATTATGACTTTAACTGTGACTTATGGATGTGAAATATTGTAGATTTTTCATTTTCTCTTTTTCCAGAATGACATTGCTTTTAGGCCCTCCAAGTTCTGTTACAAAAATCATTGAAGAGAAGTGCATTTATTGTAACAGTGTTAGCACGCTTTTAGTTCTATTTTCTTTTCTTAAAGGTCAAGCTAATTTTCTGCGACTTCTTGATCAGTTCTCTGGAAAGGTAACTTATAACGATCACGGGATGAATGAGTTTGTACCCCAAAGAACTGTTGCTTATGTGAATCAAAATGATCTTCACATAGGAGAAATGACACTTAGAGAAGAAACCTCGTCCTTCTCGGATATTGATGCCTACATGAAGGTAATTTTGTTTTGCTAAAAATGTGTTTTCATATTTGACTTGCATTCAGTACCTTTCGTAGCCTTTCAGACCAAAAGAATGAGAGAAAAATATGACAACTTAACAAGTTTTTAATATAAAAATTGTTTGGTTTTAGAAATTCTATTTTTCTGCTTCTTACTATTTATTTCCAAATTTCTTACCAATTCAAGAAACTTATAATGATTAAGACGTATGTAATAAATAAGTTGTAGTAGATCACAAAGAAGCTACTTCCTATTTTAGTTATATATACATTAATAGCGGGTTATCTTGAAAACGTGGGTGTCTATTTCTTTTCCATACAAAATAGGAATGATTGATGACTAATTAGTTGTCCCTAGAAAAACTTAAGCCTACATTAGCCAAAATGATGTGCATATTGGAGAAATGACAGTAAAAGAAACCCTCGATTTCTCAGCTAGATGTCAAGGAGTTGGAACACGATATGGTAACAAAAAATCACTGTAAAATCGTTAACGAATTTTCTAGTAGAAGTATTTTCTATAACTATCTGACAAATATGTTACTATAATAGACCTATTAGCCGAGCTTGCTCGAAGGGAAAAAGAAGCTGGAATATTTCCAGAGGCAGAACTCGATCTTTTCATGAAGGTATTATTAATTAGTTATCAAGTTTCGAAGACTAAACATCCCAGAACTTTCACGGGGTTGTTAATTTATTGAATCGTTCTCACATTTTCAACAATTTTAGGCCACTGCAATGGAGTGAACAAAAAGCAGTCTCATTACTGACTATTTACACAACATTTATTATGTTTACGGTTTAAGATTATCCATTCCCACCCACAAAAGTCCAAATCATGATCTCACAGCTACCAATCTATCTTTTCAATGAGCAACGAAAGATAATAATTTGTCAGTGTTTGATGTATGGATAGATATTGGGGCTTTATATTTGCAAAGATACAATCGTGGGTGATGAAATGCACAAAGGAGTGTCTGGTGGCCAAAAGCAGTGTGTCAGTTGTTGTCGAGTTCAACAATATTTGTCCTTCATTATTTTTTCTATGTTCTTTCAAGCTTACATTCCTTTGCTTAATTTAGGCTGATGTAGACGAAAATGGAACAATTGATTACATAGAATTCATCACTGCAACAATGCACAGATACATGTTGGAGAGAAACAAGAATCTTTATGGGGCCTTCCAATACTTTGATAAAGACAGAAGCGGTTAAGTCCATCTATTATGAATTCAAATTTGTTCTTCAATCTATCACATTATGGAAGTAATCTTTTTTCCTTAGTATGCATTCTCACTTAGTATGCATTCTCAGCCTCAGTTCTTTGGTTTTTGAAGTCCTTGTTTTCCATATTAATCTTTGGACTATTGGATTCAATTTTTAGACATGAAGAAGATCATATACCACAAATCCAATTTCTTCCTAAACCAAATATCACATTCATTACCGATCATTTCATTAATTAATGAATGAATGTCTCTATTTAGAATTCGAAGATAAATGACACATGTACCCTAGTTTCTTTGTTTGATTCCATCACAGGTATATCACAAGAGATGAACTTGAAATAGCCATGAAGGAGAATGGTACGGGTGACAAGGCCACAATCAGGGAAATTATATCTAAAGTTGACACTGATAAGTAAGCCCATACTTTGACATAGGGGTGGACAAAAAATCTAATTTTCTTTATCCAATCCATTTAAAATCTATTTTATTAAAAATCCAATCAATTAAAAATCCATTTAATGGAACTGAATTTCATTCTAATCTACATTTTATATATTTTATGGATTGGATATCCATTTTATAAATCAAGATTTTTAAATATGGATAATCCAAAAAATCCAATCCAAATTTTCAATTTGAATTTTTAGTTGGGTTAGACTAAAGGTTAAGATGAACTAGGCTAAATTCAGATTCGGACGGGCCTTGCTCGATGACCTATACGGATCAGGCAGGCCCCACGACCATAAGAGGTTAGGCGGGCCTAAAGATATGAACGGACGACCAATGACCCGACAAGCCAGGTGGGCCCGAAGACCCGAACGGGCAAAATAAGCCCGAAGACCCAAACGGACCAAGTGGGCCCGAAGACCCGAACGGGCCAAGCAAGTTTGAAGATCCAAACGGGCCAAGCGGCCTCAAAGACCCGAACGGGCCAGGCGGGCCCAATGACCCGAATGGGTCAAGTGGGCTCGAAGAACCGAATGGGTCAAGCGGGCCCGAAGACCCGAATGGGTCAAGCGGGCCCGATGACCCGAATGAGCCAAGCGAGCTCGAAGAATCAAACGGGTAAGGCAGGCCCGAAGACCTGAACGGGTCAGGCGAACCCGAAGACCCGAACGAGCCAAGCAGGTCCAATGACCAAAACAGGTTAGCCAGGCCCAAAGACCCAAACTGGCCAAACGTGCCTGATGACCCGAACAGGCCAAGCGGGCCCGAAGAACCGAATAGGCTAGGCGGGTCGGATGGGCCCGATGACCCGAACGGGCACGGCGGGCCCAAAGACTCATATGGACTAGGATGGGTCAGTCTGACGACTCAGACGAGTCCTGCCTAACGACATGTACGAACTGAGTCATGTTAGCCTTAATGACACAAGTTTTAAAAAATTCAATTTAAATTTCTTTTATAAAAAATGGATTCTGGATTTTGAACTTGATCCAAATATTTGGATTGGATTTAAATCTTGATTCAAATATTTGGATCTGGATTTAAAAAAAATCCAAACTACTTTTGCTAAAAAATGGATTTGGGTCGAAAATCTAATCCAATTATTTGGATCGAAAATGGATGTGGATTGGATCATTAAAAATATAATCCATGCCCACCCCTACTTTGACACACATTACATTTGTTTGACAACACCGTTTAAAGGTAAACTAATCATAAAAAGAGTGAACTTTTGTTGTACCTATACAAAAATTTTTGCATATGAAAGTATTATTACTCATTATGTATTCTAGTTCCATAGCTAACATTGAATTTTGTGGTTTCGCAAGATGGTAGAATCAACCATGACAAATTTTGTACAATGATGAGGAGTGGAACCCAAAAAGGAAAGTTATTGTAAAGGTTTCCAAAAGTTATCATACATTTGTAGGCATGTAAAGTTTATCATTTAGATTTGTGTTTAGCTACATCTAGACTTAGTTGTCAACTCTTATTTCTCCTTTTGGTTTAGATACATCGTTATTGTAATCCTTTCTCTTGTAATCATTTTTCTTGTAGTGGGATTAAAATGAAATAGTGACATGTCTATTGCCTTCCTCCTTGCTTGTTATGATAACAATAATAAAGAATTTCAAAGTATTTACAAGATTGGTTAGTATTTTAATCGTTTAGGTTGTTTTTGTAAATTGAGTTGTTTCATAGTTAGATTTTATCATTTTAAACTAGTTAGGATAGTGTCTTCACAGTTTCTTAGGTTAGTTTAGTTTCACGATTTCTTAGGTTAGTTTAGTACAATTGCAATTTCTTAACCATTTTAGTAGAGTTTTTGAGGTTTAAGTAGTCAATTTTAGAAGTTTTTGAGGTTTTTAACTGCAAAGAATGAAATATTTGTGGCAGTTTTTAACAATAAAAAATGAAATATTTTGTGGCGGTTTTTAACCGTAAAAAATCATATATTTTGTAGCGGTTTTAATTGTAAAAAATAAATATTTTGTGGCGATTTTTAACTGTCAAAATATAATATATTTTTGTGACGGTTTTTAACCATCAAAATATGATAAAATATAATAAAATAAAAGTAAATTTTGTAGCGGTTTTTAACCGTTAGTAATTTTGTTTTCTTTTCTGACAATAATACCAGCGGTTAAAATTTTTCAGTCACAAACTATTTTTGACATATGTAATTTTGATGATTTTTTAAACCGTCAAAAATGTCATTTGTGACGATTTTTAACCGCTACAATTTGTAATTTTAACCCCTACAAATGTTTACTTTTTTTGTAGTGCAACAATATTCTAATTAGATGAAGAGGCCAAATTAAAAATATTGAAATTAAGTAAGTAATGGACAAAAGTTATATAAAGGGTCATGGTCCCCATCTATGAACACGTTTTGTATGATTCCTGTTTCTTTCTCTCCCTCCCCATCAAGAGAGAAAATCTAGAGGAAATTTTTAGGGACTTTATAGTTGGAAGACCAAGTACCATCTTTTTGTCTACTGTTCCCAATAATTAGGTACACTTCTGCATTCTATTGTTTTGGATATTGAGAATTGCTCATTTAATAATAAATTTTATTGCTCTTTTAATGTTTTTATAAACAAACAATTGGTATCAAAGCACCACTTGTTTATGATTAAGGTCTCTTAATTGCATGAATGTGTAAAATTCCAATTATGAGTAATTTGAATTCCCAATTTTGATAAACCCCAAATTTGGTCTTCATCTCTTTCTCTCTTGTTTCTCAAGTATGAGTTCAAACCCTTTCCTTTCCACGATTGGGAGTAAAACCACACAAATTCCTTCATCAATTTGGGGCACACTCATCAATCCAGTCCAGGCGACGCTGGACTTGCAAGGCGCGAGAAAGTTGTGGTGGGTCTACTCGTGTCTGTGACAACGTCTCACGGTGGCTTCATCGACAGTGGGTTTCGTCGTAGTGTTTCACGGTTGTCTTTATTTGCATCTGTTTGCTTCTGGTCTAGTGAGATTTGTAGTGTTGGTATTGGGTCCTCTAAGGTTCACATTTGAGTTCGTTGGTCTGTTCTATTGTTTGCATCACTGTGATAGACTACTCCGACGAGTGGTGGCACACTTGATCTAGTTTTTCTTTCTCACGGTGGCTTCACTGGTCTCGTTTGATTCACTTCTGATGAGAGTAATGATGATTGTGTAGAGGTGGCATGTTCACGACAATAGGTGGCTCATTCATGGTTGGAGCAGTGGTTCGTGTTTCTCACGATGATGAAGCTATAGAGGTGTCATGCTACTCACTGTAGGGGTCTGTGTCATAGGGTGGTTTCTTGTTCCCACATCCAGAGCTCGCGGTGGTGATGGCAGCGATTCATGAGTTTATCAGTGTTTGGCATAAATTCGATTTGGTGGTGCGCGGATCCAATGATGGATTTGTTGTTGCATTGGTTCCTGATCTCTGTAGGGGTCTGTGTCATAGGGTGGTTTCTTGTTCCCGCATCCAGAGCTCGTGGTGGTAATGGCAGCGCTTCATGAGTTTATCAGTGTTTGGCATAAATGCGATTTGGTGGTGCGCTGATCCGATGATGGATTTCTTGTTGCGTTGGTTCCTGATCTGTTTACATTCGTAGGTGCAGATCGTAAGTTCAGGTTTTGGTGGTTGTGGACTCGTGGTGCTAGTGTGCTCGTGGGATATCTCTTGGGCAGTCGTGCTTTGCAAGCATCAATATGGTTCGCAGCTGTTGCGGTGTTTTGTGGCATGGCTCACTCAAGGAGATGGTATCTTTCTTGTCGCGAGTCTCTCTTTGGTAGTGAGAGTTGATGAAGGTTTTGTATTTGTTGTTGCATCCTCTGGTGGCTCGTGGTGCAAAACGGGGTTTGTCGGTATTTGTGTATGGAGAGCAAGAAGCTTGCCTTGATAGGCCTGGTTTGGACACCGTTTAGGGCAACTTGCATAACCTGAACGGAGGAGGTTGACATTGTTGTACTCATGATTGTGCCTTATTCATAGGGTTCTGTGGTGGGCCATTCTAGGTTGAAGGTGAAGTGTGTCGTTTGGCTTAGCATTGTTGAGGTGTTGGCCTACATAGTCGCTTTCTAGTTTGCGTTAGGATCCATCACATGAATGTTAGGTTGCATGATCAAAATAAAGAAATAAATAAATCAAATCAAATCAAAATTATTTAATTTTGTGAAGCTGACATGCGTGGACATTTGAATTAAAATTAATTTTGATTTTGATATATAAATAAAAATTCAAATTTTGTTAGTTTAACATTTTTTACGAGCATATTGAATCAAGAAGTCGCCAAAGTGATCTCTCTTGACGAGATAGTTCGTGGTTGGATTACATACACACCTACGATGGTAAACATGTGATAATTATAAGGTTTTGCTCTGTCAATGATAAATCAATTCAAAGAGGGGTTTGTTGTTGGACATTCTTTATTATCAATGTTTGATCATTACAACAAGATATCACTAGTAGTTAATATTACTGTCCAAAGACTTGATATTAATGGTGCATTAGGTGTCTTGAGATGGGTTAAACCATTATTTGAATTTATTTATTCTTTTAGGATGTGAGCTTAATTATATTCTCTCATTCTAAATTCTGATACAATTGCTTTTATATCTGCCAACCTGAACCCAGTTTCAGTTCTTAATGGAACAATTTTTAAGAACTCAAATGAGAACATGTAAATTGTTCTTGGTTGCAATTTTGACCTTACACTAAGGATTAAGAAATTCATTCTTATACGGACTCAAGTATCTCTGAAGAGATAAAAGGTTATACGAAGTGGGATCACTCAAATCGTGTGAGTCTTTCTTTGGTATGTTCTACGGTCAATTTAAATTTAGTACCTATAAACACTTGGTGGTTAGATTCTGGTGCAACTACTAACATTAATGTTTCAAGGAACAATTACATAAGTTACCAAAAGTCAAATGATTCTAAAAGATGAATCTAAGTTGTAGAAGGCAAATCGGTAGACGTGGAACCTATATGGGACTTTTTAGATTATTATTGTGGACCGATTTTTATTTGAATTTAAAAAACAACTTTGGTTGTGCCGTCATTTAGACGAAATTTGGTTTCAGTTTCCTGTCTAGACAAATTAGGTTATTTGTGTTCGTTTGGGGAAATAATGAATTCAGGTTGTCTTAAAATTCAAATATAATTGGAATCGATTCACTTTTGGGTAATGATAATCTATATATGCTTGATAGATGACTTTCTTATAGTGAATCCTTCGATACGGTATAGTGTGGTACTAAGCATAAAATTGAAGATACTAGTTTAGGAGCATTATGACACAGGCTTCTAGGTCACATCTCTAATAATAGAGTTGAACTAATTGTGTCAAATGATCTTGGATTCCTCTGACTTCATAAAATTTGATGTTTTTGTTGAATGTGTTAAAGGTATATAGACCAAATCAACAAGATTAGGGGCTATGAGTTCTATAATCCCAAATTAAAGACAAATTTTGAGACAAACGTTGTTATATTCTTTGAGGATATTAAGTTTGGGGAGAAAATAAGGTTAAAGAAAATAAGGTTAAAGACTTCGTCTTCGAGGAAGAATCGATGACAATTCCATATCTGATTCATACAGTTGCTTTTGATGAAGCAAGTTCAAATCCTCGAGAACAAACTCAAAATTCTCAAGAACCTATGCTTCATGAGCCCATAACTTTGTTGGGATCCATGAAAGAAAGGAGAAATGTTATTCCAAATTATTATGAGCTATTTCTCTAAGAAAATAAGGAAAATAATGGTATGATGGAAGATGACCCAATCACCTTCCGTCAAGCCTAAATCAACCAAATGGACTGAAACAATGAATGAGCAGTATAAGTCTATGCAAAACAATAAGGTTTGGAAACTTGTCCCATTACCATAAGGTGTAAAACCCATTGGTTGTAAGTGGTTTTTAAGACCAATAGGGATTACAAAGGTAATGTGGAGAGGTATAAGGCTTGTCTTGTGGCAAAGGGTTATACTTAATAGGAAAGAATTGACTTTAAGGAGACTTTTTCTTTAGTTTCATTGAAAGACTCTTTTAGGACAATGTCAACACCCAATTTCATCCGGGTGAATAAATTTATTTTTGAAAAAAAAATTAAAAAATTATATTTTTTAGTTAATGGTAAAAAAGATGAAATAAAATTTTTTGATTTTCAAACTTTAATTTTAGAAAAATAAAGATATGAAAAAAAAGAAAAAAAAAGGAAAAAAAGAAGGAAGATTTGTTTTTAATTATCACACTTCTTTTCCTGAGCCCAGCAACCCACCCAACATAGTTTCTACACTTTGTTCCTGATAGAGAAAATAGTGATACAGTGATATGATTCTAATAATTAGAAGCAATATCTCTTCTAATGATTAGAATCAGTATTACTGATGCTGATTGATATTATGCTCTTATTTACTACGATTCGATTCCCATAATATGTTGTTGATCGAGGTCGTACCCGACCAAATAAAACATCTAAATGCAGTACTCAGGAGTTAACCGAAGGTCATCTCCCAGTGACCATTGTTTTCACTCAAAGGTTCCAGATTGTAGTTCAACACAATAGAGGGTTGGCAGATTCCAGAAATTCATCACAACAATAAAACGTAATTGCAATTTTTATTTAACAGTCACGAAAACAGTAGTGATTCCTTGTTTCGAATGAAATTTCACCCATCCCAAATTACAAACTGAATTGGTTTCGTTGTTCCTCATGAAACTCGTTGTTAAACAACTAACATGAGGTTAACCACGAATTCAACATGCAATTAAGCAATGCACACGTTCATGTATTTGTCACAGTTCATTAAGCTTGAAAATCAAATAAAACGAATTTCCCACTCTCAAAATTAAGCAAATAAAGGCTCCACTATTTGCATTTATTAATTAAATAATTATTTAATTAATTATATTTCACGGGTCTTATAGAAGTCATCCTCCACATCCTCCTTAAAAATGTTCGCCTTACCAACCAAGTCTGTCAGATCATTCCTTCATCGGAACCTCGTGACGTAATCTCTAGGCTCGTGGGGAGCCCACTCTTAACTAGGGATAGGAGGAAGGTCCAACTAATCGCCTTCGTCAACAAAGTCGATCTTAACGTGGCCCTTGTATTCACTCCCTTTATCAGAACCGACTCCCCTAGCCGCCGCTTCAGATTCCTTAGCATTTTGCCTAGGTGACCCCCTCCGCCCTTTTATTAGTATGTACATGCGTGGAACTATTGCCCGATGGCATCTCCCGACCGAGCGAACCCCCAGCCTATGAAAGTGTTAGTGAGAAAGACGAAGAAGACCCGCCGTCACCAAGATACCCACCATCCCGACCAAAAGTCTCTTCCGAGCTAGAAAAATTTATAGTTGCCATTATTACCTAGAAAGCACAAACTGGTCGATGTGTGAAGTAGAGAGAAGGAGAAAAAGTGTGAAAATGACTTGAGCCACATGTTTCTATTTATAGATAATCTTAGCGACACATGATCAAGGGACAACCAACAGTTCAGGAGATGTGGCGCTTTGTATCCCACTTGACAGACACGAAATACGAAGCATCATAACCCTGTCAAACGTCACATCCTTACACCTCTCCCGAGTGATATTCCTTTAAACCTTTTTTGCTCAACTTTCATCTACACTCAAGGCTTAGGGGGCTTGTGTACCGTGAGGACTAATCACCCTTAGTAACAGAACGGCTCAAAGACAAGCGGTTGAAGGCTGCCCGCAACGTTCGGACAACAGCTAATTGAAAATCACATTGAAATCCTTCTTAATGTGACCCCTCGGCAACACCGGCCATGACTTGCCATTCTTTTCCGACTGTTAGGGCGCATAAATAGTCAACACGGTCGGGCGGGCGCAACGAAAGAGTCAGACAATTGTAATTAAGGTAAAACATGTCAGTAAACAAGTTTAAAAAGCAATTGGGCCGCAATTAAAGAAACCTTAATCTCGGACCCATATAAAAAACTATAAATGGAACTCCAAGGTAAGTTGGTAAGGACTTTTACTTCGCATTTATTACAACATTAATTGATAATCCCGATCAGATTCGAATTGACTTAAGCATTAGAGCCTAATTGACAGGTACCCCGATCGTATGGACAACTGAATGGAAAGGATGAGGAAAACCGAACAGGAGGAAAGAAGGATAACCAAGTGATGACAAAGAAGAAAAAGAAGTCAAGCGAGTGTTTTAGATAAGTGCTCAATCCCTACACTCAAAACAATAATTAAACAATTAAATGAAATGTGGGGTTTAGTGAATGTTTGTTATATGTTAAACGTACTTTCGAAAATTGAAATTAGCATAGTTTAAATGTAATAAAAATAAACATACATTACGTTCTTGTTTAATGAATTTAATATATTGTTATTATTATTAAATAAAATAAAAAATAAATTTGTATCAATATAGAAAATAAAAATATTTATTATTAACGTTTTTAAATAAAAATAAAATAGTATTTTGAAATTCTAAATGTTAGAGAACTAATTGTTTGTTGTAGTTAATATATATATATATATATATATATATATATATATATATATATAATCTTTGCATATGTTGTATTTTATATTATTTATTTCTTTTTCTTACGTGTCCATCACTTACTTTCTTGTACAATGACTTTTCTGATAACTGGTTCGTATGATTAAATATAAATATCAAATATAAATACATTTAGATACTGATTATATAAAATAACAATTCTAAAATAGTATTAAAGAAAAAGTAAGATAAAATGTAAATAAAATAATAAAATTATGAACATATATTACAATTAAAATTATCGTATATTAGATTATTTTAATTTAATATTGATTCATGTAATTTATAGAATAAATTTAATATAAATATTTCTAATGATTATTATATCATATAAATATATCAAAATTATGAAAATTATTTTAAAAATATTAAAATTAGTTTCTTTTCTTCTAATAAATTTTAAAAGAAATTGCAATTTCTCATTTCGAAGTTATTCGATAAAATTCAATAATCCTAATTGGGATACTAAAAATAAATTAGACTCGAAATCAAATCTCTAAGCAAACAAAATTTGAAGTCTATAAAAAATAACAATTGAATCACCTTCATGAAATAAAATTTATAAATTGGTATATTTTTCTTTATTAACTTTGAAATATAAAGTAGCTAAATAACTGTAATGCGTGAAAAAAATTCATCACACAGAATAAATGAGAACAAATTTTGGTCAAAAGAAAATAATGAAAACAGTTAATTAGAGAATAAATTCCTCCATGTCATTAAAATATATATATATATATATATATATATATATATATATATATATATATTTAAAAAATTAAAATAATTTTAAGAAAAATTAAAAAAGTTATAATATTATTCAAAACAAATAAAAATATTTTCCAAGAACATGTGAATAAAAAAGTTACAAAATAATACACAATTTATTTCCGGAACATGTGAATAAATCAATTATAATTTAATTAAATTCATAAGTTACCTATTATAAAATGTAATTATCACTGTATATTGTTGAATTAGATTTCGCCGGATGAAATAATATTTTTAATATGACTTAATTATTAAAAATAAAATTTTTTTTATAAGAAAGATAATTACTTAATATCCAATTTTTAAATTAGATTTCATTAGATAATATATCATGTTACTACAATTACATTATTTAATAAGTAAGGTAATTACCCAATTAAGATATAGTTAATTGTTAGTATATCCAATTAAACCAGATTTCGTTACACTTAATCATTAATTGAATGCTTTAATTAAGTTTTAAATGTTTGAATATGATTAGA